>SPJL01030615.1_pt1 | contig 16089 bp, 11 predicted proteins | sample 3741751 | NCBI WGS metagenome assembly SPJL01 (sample SAMN10925998, study PRJNA522277) | cold seep metagenome | isolation source: Elba SIP-enriched marine methane seep metagenome, extraction at timepoint T3 | place: Italy: coast of Elba, Mediterranean Sea | reverse complement strand
ATTAAATGGGTATGCTTAATCGCTCAGCTTAATTAGCTTGGTGCTTAAGCGCGTATTTTCGCTGGTCATACTGACAATGTAAAGGCCATCGGGCCATGTAGAGATGTCGATAGAAGCCGATTGGCTAAAAGCAGCAGAGTCGTTGAGGACGGTATGCATCAATTGGCCATTGGCGTTAAAAATTTGGATTAAGGCCTGCTCACCAGGGCTCTGGAAAGTTAGGTTAACCTCATCCAAGGCAGGGTTCGGAGCAATCTGAAGCTGAGCTTCCAAGGCTGGAGTCGCTTTTCTGGCTACACCAATTTGCTCGGTCGCCTCCTCTGCGATAGATTCCCCACAGTTACCCGGCATTTTACAATCGACAAAGTAGTCATTGATCTGCCCCAACATTTCTGCCAATGCGGTCGGATCGACCTCTACCCTACTCGAAAGTTTTGCATCGCTCAGACGAACCACATCACCAACGATGGGATCAAATGGTAAAACGCGGAGAACTTCAGTAGAGAAGCTTATACAAATATCCGTTAGAAACACATCCTCCAAGGCAGCTTCCTTACGAATGTTGAGTTTTAGCGTCAACAGTTGTCCGGCCAATGGATTATTCAAACGTTCTTCTTCGTTGAGTAAGGCTCTTTCAGGAGTACAGAAACCATCGATCAAGACCACATCTCCCATTTCTAGTGGGAAACTTGCCGCTTCTCCTGAAGCAGGTAGCAAGTCCATTACACAGTACATATCGGCTACGATCAAGGAACGTCCTTCCAACCCTAAAGTCAAACGATTATCCGATAGGTTAAAATTAGTCAACCAATCTTTGGGACTCATTCCTTCGCGATCAATTCCACTGCCTTTTGACCAAGCGGTCTCACCGTAAGTACAGATCTCCCGGCTGCTTGGCCCGCTACACAATACCGTTATCGACTGTTCGCCCATAATGCTATTCCCGCATTCGTCTCTAGCCATAAAGGTCCGATCAATACGGAAATCCATTCCAGCTAGCGGAACCATCACGTCATTGATTTCTACATCGAGACTACCACAACCATCGAAGGAAGCAGTAACATCGAGTCCGTCAGGTACGTCGCTACAATCGACCGTAACATCGGCAGGCAGGTTATCAAAGGTAGGGCCATCGTTTTTGATGGTCCAGGCTTGTGCCACACAGGTCATCCGACCACAGGCATCCCATACTGAGAAGAGGTAGTTGATTACTTTACCATTGCAATCCGCTTCAGTAGAATCTTCGACGGGGCCAATGATTTCGTAACGGACGATACCAAGGTTACAATCAGTTTCTACAAAGCAATTTTCCCAACGGGGATCAATATCTTCGCGACAGGCAACGTCTTGATCTTCATCGGGGAAGACCCGAGGGGCACGATTGTCTACTTCAAAAAATTGGGTACAATCAGTAGAACGGCCACAGTCATCTTCGAGGGTATAGGTAATTGAATAACGAGCACCGGGGCAATCGCCAAGGGCATCGAGGGCTTGGATGGGCCCAGGAGTTAGGGTAAAGCCTAGGTCACAAGATACTTCGAAGGTAACCAAGTCTTCTTCCGAAAAGATATCTGAAGAACATTCAACGATCCGATCCGGAGCACAGGTTAAAATCTGTGGCGCGGCATTCATAATCGTCCAGACTTTATCACAGGAAGCACTACGACCGCAATCATCTTCTACCATATAGGTAATGGTATAGGTAGTACCGGGACAATCGGGGTCGCCATTGACTACGGGACCGCTTGGGGTGATGGTGGTATTCATCATACAATCTGTAGTTACCGTCACTTCGCTTTCGTCAATCACGATATCTTCGGCGCAGGCTACGGTTTGGTCGGGAGAGCATACGATTGTCGGGCCATCATTATCAATGATAAATTCGCGGAAACAGATGGAGAGGCGGCCACAGGCATCAGTTACGTTATAGTAGTAGCGATAACGAGAGCCCGGACATTGAGGTGGCCCACCTAATACATTCGGACCACTGATGACTACATCAAAACCTTGCCCACAGGCAGCATCGACCATTACATCCGATTCGTCGACGATAATATCTTCCGCACATTGTACGGTTATGTCAGCTGGACAGGTCAAGAAAGGAGCATCATTAGCAATGGTAAAGACGCGGGTACAAGAAGCTGTTAATCCACAAACACTGGTAGCGGCATAATTGTAAGAATAAGTGGTACCAGGGCAGTCTGGAGGACCTACTACTGTCGGCCCAGTGATCACTACATTAAAACCGACATTACAACCTGTTGTAACCGTAATATCAGTGGGATCTACTACGATGTCGGCTGCACATTCTATGTCACCTCCATCTGGGCAATCAACGATAGCGATACTAGAACTATTTATTGTAAAGACTTGCTCACAACTAGCTATTCGGTTACAATGGTCTATCACGGTATAAGTATAGGTATAGGTGGTACCAATACAATCGGGGGTGCCATTAATCACTGGCCCACTAAGGCTAACGGAGGGTGTACCACATTCATTAGTAACCATGGCATCAGCCGCCGAAACAGAAATATCAGAGGCACAACCGACAAATTGGTCAGCAGGGCAGGTGATAGTTGGATCATTATTACTAATCACCGTAAAGGTTTGTCGGCAAGTATCGGTATTACCAGCAGCATCCTCGATAAAATAGGAACGTCTGATTAGAACCTCATCTCCTGGGCAAGCAGAACCACCAGGGATCACGGTCAGGGCATTAAAGGAAACCGCACCACAAGAGTCTACAATAATGGGTAAACTATAATCTACTGGCGGTAAATCGGCCCGACAAGAGAGCGTTTGATCGGTAATATTAGAACAATCTACCACTAGAGCACAAGAGCAGGCGCTGAGACAGTTGCGGGAATCAACATGATTTTGAATTCGAGTGGTATTGCCCATACTAAAGGTAGTGGCGTTACAATTGATCGATCCGGTCATGATGGTTCCTGCTACCGATTGGCTATGTACTCCGTCAAAGTTGTGACCACATTCGTGAGCACTAAGGGTACGCAGGCAGTTGGTGATCCCGTTCCAATTTTCACAAACATTATAGCGTTCCGCGCCACAAACACAACCTATACACATGGCACAGCCAATGAGGCCAAAGTTGGTTGGATTGGGACCTACATAACAGCCTCGGATATCCCGCCCGGTCCAGATTTGGCCGAGGTCGTGGGTGGGCAGATTAGGTCCGGCGTAGGCTTGCATGTCATCGAGCAAGTCTTCGGCAATATCAGAAGCGGTGAAGGGGTCGGCGCCAGCATCGGCAGGGGCAAATTGGCCGGTAAAGACATATTCCAACATAAAAGGAGAATATAGTCCTTCTACCAAGTTGGTAATCGCGATGATGCGATCATTGGCCATGGTGGGGTCGTTGCTAAATAATTGGACAAAATCCCAGGTAGCGGCGGAAACAAAATCTATTTCCATACAAGCCATTTGCATCCCGTGTTGTTTGAGGTCAAATTCGACTTCGCCTTCTTCATAAGAATTACTCTTTTGAGCGGCCTCGTAGGTACAGATGTGTTCGCCATCAGAGCGTACATCTTGGGGGCGGTAGATGACAAATAAATCCGCTGGAGCGCGGGCATCTGTTTGGTAGAGGTTTTCGATAAAATACTCTTCCTCTCCAACGGTCACATAGCCATTTACGAAGTGATCAGAAATATTGAGTCGCACTTCTCCTCCAAGTGAACCGGCTGTATTGCAGTAGCCTTGATAGGTAAAAGCAGGACGACGGGGAGCAACGATGGGACCATTCTCTGTAGCAATAATTTCCTGATAATCAGGGCTACGCATATCATTGAGGTATAATGATAAATTCCACTTATGGAGTTCCCCTACCTTAAGGTTAACTTCAAAAGTATTTTTTCTTCTTGCTTTACTTCGTACCTCAGAAAAGTCGATCCGTACCAACTCGTACTTTAAGAAACCTTCCTCAATTTTCTCACGATAGGGGGCGATATCTACTAACTCGCCTTGCAGGTCCATCTCCAGACGTTGCTGGTTGCGTTCAGATTTCTCCAAAATCCGCTGGGAGGTCTGTTTTTGTTGAGCATGTACGTTTATCGACAAGCACAACAAGGGAATAATCAACAAGTAAAATAGGTTCTTCATTCTAATTGGGTTTATAAAAAATAAGTAATACACACAGGAAAGCCATTCCGCGGATCTACCGCAGATCAGAATGATATGAACAAAGGAAAGCTAGCCGAATCAAGATCAATCTCTTGTCAGCAAGTAATAAAAAAAATGGAAGGAGTTAGAACAGGTTGTTCTAATCCAATTAGGTAGTTTTTGTGAAAAGTATCGTTTAAAATACGAGAAGAGTATTCTCAATCACGTTAATCGCAATTGGTTATTATCACATCAGTTTTCTCGCGTATGTTTAATTATATACAATGCTTTATCGCAGTTGAGGGATGATCCTCAAGCCTGTTAATAAAGTTCTTTAAAACAATTTTCGGGACGGTGTGGGCAAAGGTCAGAAAGGAAGCCCATGTGGTGCAATCAAAAATACAAATATTTCTGGGCTAAAAAAATATTATGATCAAAAAGGTTTAAGCATCTGAGGGCCAGCGTTTTTGCTCTACCAACAGTCCATCTTGGCAGCGGATAGTTCGGGCGGGGAATTGTTCCATAATCCGATAATCATGGCTGGCAAAAAGTACGGCGGTATTCCAATCTTCGGCCAAGCTACGCAGAAGCTTTAGGATGTCCGCGGAGGTATCGGGATCGAGATTGCCTGTGGGTTCGTCAGCGATGAGTAGCGCCGGATTATTGAGCAAGGAACGAGCGATGACGATTCGTTGCTGTTCGCCTCCGGAGAGTTGGTGGGGCATTTTACTTCCACAATCCGCCATGCCTACTTTACCCAAAACATCATTAATCTTGGTTTGCTGATTTTGCGCGTTTTTCCAACCCGTGGCTTGGAGCACAAAAAGCAAGTTTTCGTATACACTGCGATCTTGGAGTAAATTAAAGTCTTGAAAGATGATTCCCAGCTTACGACGCAGAAAGGGAATACTGCGGCGATTGAGTTTGCGAAGGTCAAAACTCGCTACCCTCCCCTTCCCATGTATCAATGGCAAAGCTCCATACAGAGTCTTGAGTAAGCTCGACTTACCACTACCCGTCTTTCCAACCAGATAGACGAATTCACGAGGCTCGATTCGCATCTCAACATTGCGGAGTATCAATTGCTCGCCTTGAAAAATGGAAACCTCTTGGAGGTCGACCACGGCAGGACTCATGAAGTTCTAGATTTTTCTTGGGCCAAAATTACGATAATTTGAACAGAATTTGACGAAGAGATGATTAATTAGCTGGGATGAGGGTATAAAATAGCGTATTTTTGATAGATATTTGTCCCTACTAAATGCGGAGCCCTTCAGTTTTGCGTTGTAGTTAAAAAACATCCTTATGAAAAAGATACACATTGTCGGTATTATCTTGATCGCCGTATCCATTGGTTTGCTCATGTCATTGTCGGGGGAAGTCGCGACTTACTCCAATTTTGAAGATGCTCGCCAAAGTGGAGAGCGCGTTAAGATCGCAGGGCAATTACTCAAAGACAAGGAAATGCACTATGAGCCGGAGGTTGACCCCAACTACTTTAGCTTTTTCATCAAAGACTCCAAGGAGGAGGCACGCAAAGTTGTACTACTAGCGGCTCGCCCCCAGGATTTTGAGATGTCGGAGCAAATTGTACTTACGGGCAAGATGCGGGGCGACGAGTTTGTAGCTACCGAAATGTTGATGAAGTGCCCTTCCAAGTATAAGGACGAAGAGATTTACATCAAAAGCGAAAAGGGAGATATTTAAATGGAACAACCCATTCAATACATCGGGGAGCATTTGCTCCCTGGACAACTCGGGCATTTTGCAATCTTACTTTGTTTTGTAAGTGCCCTCCTGGCCACTACGGCCTATTTTTTTGCCAGCCACCCCCGCCAAGAAAGCCAATGGCATAATTGGAAAACAATGGGGCGAGTAGCCTTTGGGATTCATGGACTGAGCGTTTTTACCATCATCGGCACCATCTTTTACGTGATGATCCAACAGTACTACGAATACCAGTACGTATGGGCTCACGTTTCGGAAGACCTCCCGTTTAAATACATCTTTTCCGCCTTTTGGGAAGGACAAGAAGGGAGTTTCTTGCTCTGGATGTTTTGGCATGTTATCCTCGGTTTCGTTCTCATTCGGACGGCTGGTAAATGGGAATCGCCAGTGCTTTCTTCGCTTTCGCTGATCCAGCTTTTTATTGGCTCCATGATTCTGGGCGTCTATTTCCAGATGGGCGGGGAAGAATATCGCATTGGAAGCAATCCATTGATGTTGCTCCGCGATACTATGGACGCTCCGATTTTTGCCAAGGCCGATTATGTCGAGATGATTAAGGGCACGGGCCTCAACCCCCTGCTGCAAAATTATTGGATGACCATCCACCCTCCTACGCTATTCCTCGGTTTTGCCTCCACCTCTATCCCCTTTTGCTTTGCCATGGCCGGATTATGGACGGGCAAACACCAAGAATGGCTACGCCCGGTTTTTCCCTGGGCCCTTTTCTCTGGCGCCATCCTCGGCACGGGTATCCTCATGGGAGGGGCTTGGGCCTACGAAGCCTTGAGCTTTGGTGGATACTGGGCATGGGACCCGGTAGAGAATATGTCACTAGTGCCTTGGATCATCCTGATCGCAGGAATCCACGGTAACCTCATTGCCCGAAGTACGGGATATTCCATCAAAACGACCTATCTCTTTTATATTCTCACCTTTGTATTTATCGTTTACTCCACCTTCCTGACGCGTAGTGGCGTACTGGGCGATACTTCGGTACACGCCTTTACGGAGATGGGACTCGAAACACAATTGACACTCTTTTTAGGCTTCTTTACCCTCCTAGGAATCGTAGCTCTTGCGCTCCGGCTTCGGCAAATTCCAGCGCCCGAACAAGAGGAAAGTGGCGTATCAAAAGAGTTTTGGATCTTTATCGGTTCCTTGGTATTGATCTTCTCGGCAGTGCTGATTACGGTATCTACTTCGCTACCGGTGTACAATAAAATTCGTCAGGTCTTTGATCCCTTGTTTGAAGGCCGGGTGATCACCGACCCGATCGAACATTATAATAAATATCAACTCTGGATCAGCGTTTTTATCGGTATCCTTAGTGGTTTGACCCAGTACCTGCGGTTTAAGGAAAACAATTGGTCGGCCAATCAACGAAGCTTTTGGATACATACCTTGGGTAGTACCGTGGTAGCCGCCGGATTGACGGCCTTGGCAGCCACCTGGATCGATGCCCGGGCTTGGCAGTATTTACTGCTGCTCTTTTCCGGTATCTTTGCTGTCGTTGCTAATTTGGATTATTTGATCTTCTATATCCGGGGAAATCTCAAAGTGGCGGCCTCTGCTTTTGCGCATATTGGCTTTGGCTTGATGGTAGTGGGGATATTGGCTTCGGGACTCAACAAGGAGTTTATTTCGCATAATGTATTTGCCCAACGTGGCCTGATCGATGGTTTTACCGAAGAAGATCAACTGCAAAATATCTTGCTCTTTAAGGGGATGCCCATGTTTATGAATGGCTACGAGGTAACCTACACTTCGGATACCTTAGATGGTTTTACCCGCACCTTTAACGTCAATTACAAACGGATGACCGAAGAAGGAAATACGGTAGAGGAATTTGACCTCCAACCCAATATCCTTTACACCAAGACTTTTGATGATATTGCGGCAACCAACCCCTCCACAAAGCACTATCTCAACAAAGATATATTTACCCATATTTCTTCCCTACCCCGCGCTCAAATTGATCCAGAGTATGCGCAGGAGATGGAAGACAGTCTGCAATACGATAAGTATAATGTGGCGCCGGGAGATACCTTTTTTACGACGCGCTATTTTGCTGTTTTGGAAGAAGTAAGCCGTCAGCCTACTCACCCTGAGTATATTCCAGAGGCCAATGATTTGGCCGTAGGAATCAAGCTTTCTATTCACGATATAGATCAGGGAAAAGTATACTATGCCGCTCCCATGCTCGCTTTGCGTGGCAATATCCTGTACAAATTTCCAGTGGAAGTCAACGAGTTGAGCGTCAAAGTAAAACTACCCGATAGCATTTTGGAAAATATTTTCCTTACCGAGGATCAGCTTCCCTATGAGCGTTTTACCTTCAAGGAAGGACAGGAAATTAATCTAAATGGCAAACAGGTTCGCTTTAAGGGCTTCAACCCCAAACCGCAGCATTCGCAATATGAGGCGCAAGAGGGAGACATTGCCGTTGGTGCTCGGATAGAGGTCGTTTCGGATAATGGTACGAGTAGTTGCGAGCCGGTTTATCTCATTCGTGGAAACCGGAGTTTTGTGATTAAAGATGAAATATTGAGTGAGGGCATGCATTTCCGTTTTGAGGAAATCGATCCTTCTAGTCAAACGATTCGGATGAGTGTGGCTCAGGTCGAAGACGAAAAACTTAAATTACCAATCGAGTTGTCGGAGAAATTCCGTCGGTCGGATTATATCGTGTTACAAGCCATCTTATTCCCTGGGATCAATTTTTTCTGGACGGGTTCGATTTTGATGATGTTGGGCTTGACCTTGGGAATGTTTCGGCGGATACGGGAATCACGGGTATGAAAATCCAGCAAATAGTATTAATTGGCACTGGAAAAGTGGCGCATCACTTGGGGCGGCAGTTGGTCGCTATGGGTCGAGAGATCGTGCAGGTGTATGGTCGTCATCGGGAAAGGTCGGAGCAACTGGCCCAGCAACTCGGGGCCGAAGCCATCCAGGATTGGTCAGCCTTGCAGCCCAATGCCGATTTGTACCTCCTGGCTATCAGTGATCGGGCCATTGGCACGGTGCTCGATGAGTGGCCTAGTGCCATCCGGGCCAAGGGATTAATTGCCCATACCTCCGGGGCTACTCCAGCCAAAGTCTTCGCTCCTTTCTGTCAGCGCTATGGCGTTTTTTACCCGCTACAAAGCTTTTCTCCAGACCGACCTGCCGATTTCACTCAAATTCCCATCTGCGTCTATGCCCAAGCGCCCAGCGATCAAGAGGCCTTGGTTGCACTGGCCAAGGACTGGGGCGGCGGAGTCCATCTACTCGATGATGAGCAAAGAGCAGCCTTGCATGTAGCAGCCGTTTTTGTCAATAATTTTAGCAATCACCTTTTTAAAATCGGAGCAGAAATTTGTCAAACCGAACGTTTGCCCTTTGACTTACTGCTTCCACTCATTCAAGAAACGACGGCTAAAATCGCCCAGCATACCCCTCAGGCCATGCAAACCGGGCCAGCCATTCGGGAGGACCTCCCTACCCTACTTCAGCATCTGGAATATCTACAAGATCAGCCCCAATGGGCCAGTTTATACCGTCAATTATCCAAAAGTATTCAACCCAACTTACCTCTCTGATTATGCGTATCATCGGTCATATCGAACACCCCAGTTTAAAGGTCACCATTTTCAAGATGGACAATAAATTGTCCGTTAAGTTTGAAAATAGCTTGTATGAGCAAACGTATAAATTCCGCGACGGCCAAGGAATTGATTCGGTAGAGGCGGTACAGGCCTTGGTGGATGATACTTTTCTCGAAGGGATCCAACAAAATTTTATGGCGATGCACCGCCTCAACCAAGAAGCCTCAGGACGTCGCAATAATGCCAGTGAAGAGGAATTTGAACGGATTATCTAGCCCGCGTTTTTTCCAACCAATCGTGATAAACTTTAACCGTTGCGGCGGTGGGCCATTGATGCCCCTTTTCCCGGTCTAGTCGTGGCGTGACCTGAGCTCCTGCCGTTTGAAGCGCAGCAATCAAGTTTTTTGCCTCGGCAATGGGTAAGGAGCCATCTTTATATCCATGATAAACAAAGACCGGAACGTCTTTAAATTTCTCTAAATAAGCAGGCTTTAAAAAATGGGGATGTTGCTCATCCAAAAAGAGATCCGCCAGATAGGGATGCCCTGCCATAACCGCCACGCCCTGGTATAATTCGGGATGCTCGTAATAAGTTCTTAAAGCACCATAACCTCCCATCGAAAAGCCTGCAATAATGACCTGTTCCTGATCGACGGGAAAGTGGAGAAACACATCATGAATGGCTTCCACGATATCGTTTTGAGAAGAATCGGAGGCATAGCAATAAAAAATATCGCGGCCCAGTGGTGCTATTTCGATAAAGTCTCCATTGCTTCGTGGCCGGTTTAATAGGCCTTGTTCGTCCGTTCCACTTCCATGTAGAAACACAAGCAAAGGATATTTTTGACTTGGGTCATAGTTTTGGGGTAGGCGAATGCTATAGGGTTGGTAGCTTTGATCGTATTTGGATTGAAAGGCACGGCGATAGGCTTCGGTACGTCCTTTATAAGGATCTTTTCCGGCAATAAATTCGTCGTATTCCGTTTTAAAGGTGGTCCAATAATCATAAACTTCGCTGCCACTTTCATAGCTTTTCAGTCGGCGAAGTTTTCCCGCTAATTGTTGGTGTCTAAAAAGCAGGGTACTCTGCGTTCCAAGCGAAAGTTGGGAGGCATTGCTTTGTATTACTTCCCGAAAGCTATCCAAATCAAGGTCAGGAAAGATGCACAGTTTGGTTTGGTGAATGGTATCTTGGCCATTGAGGATCGCCACTTGGTATTTTCCTTCGGCCAATTTGCCCAAATTAATCTCACTGCGTTTGCGTTGAAAACTTGGCGCCAAGGTCACCGATAACTTGGCCTCCGACAAAGGCTTACCATTTTCCCCTTTAATCAAAACCACTACCGCAGCTTGACTTTTAGCAGGTGCTATTCCCGCCGTTTCTACTACCAGTTTTTGCCCTTCTACCAAATGCCGTTCCTTGACCTGTGCAACTAGAAATTCCCGTTCCGACTGCTTTGGCAAAGCAAAAGGCAACAGTTCAAAATTGCGCTTGGGGATTGCTTCATCCCAAATCCCTTCATCCTCAACCACCGAATAGCCATTGGTAATTGTATCGGCGAGGGCCTTGGCAAAGTAGAGGTTATACCCCATCTGTTCGTTAAACCAAGGGTGATAAGGAGGGATATCCTGCCAAGCGATTAAGGCCTCAAAACCACATTTACCATCATAGGCGAGTTCTTGAGATTCGCTGGCTTCTGTGAGATCGCGATTTGGAATTTCTCGATTGTATTCCCAGATTCGTTGTCGAGTCCAATAATCGAAATCTTTGGAGGGGGAATAATAAATACTGTAAAATTCATCGGTCAGGGAATCGACTTGAGGTAAACCCAACATTAATTTATAACCATCTCCATTCGAAAAACCTCGACGGCGATAAATCAAGCTATCCGTTTCGGCTTCGATGTAGAGGTAAAGATGCTCTGGAGTATAGGCCAGGCGATAACTAAGCGGCACGGTATCGGTGACGGGGTTATTAAATTGCCAGATATAGTTGAAGCTTTGGGCTTCTAACGTTTCCAGGCCTTCATCCAAACGACCATCAATAGTGGGCTTGGTTTCCAGCATGGGAATCCCCGAATCTGGCGGCGTAGATTGACAACTTAACAGTAAGCACAGGTTAAAAAGCAATAGTAGATTGTAGTACATCCTCCATAATTTAGATTGAAGTTGGGTAAAAACTTCCTTGCGATCCGTCCATACTTGGGCTTAGGGCTTGGTAAAAGCCAGCCTAGTTCAATAGTGGGATTCACAAGTTGGGTAGATTAATTTACCCAAAGGGACAGGACTTGTGGAAGAGGGTTGCATTTACCAATTCCATTGGATGCCATTGACCCAACGAAAAATAGTATTAGGTACACCGTCGGGTACCCGAGAATCGTAAACGATAGAAAAGGTGGAGGTAAACTTTAGTTTTTGGGTGATGGTGAGTTGGGCATTGGTTTGGGAAGACAGTCGGAGGTCAGAAAAGTTGGTGAGCACGGGTTGGTAGTAAGAAGTGCTGGCCAAGACTAGGTTGGGGCCTAGGATAAAGCGCAGGGCCAGATAGGTACTCAGCCGATGATCGCGTAGGTATTGAAGGGCGGCCTCATCATTTTCGTTGGTAATATTTTCCTCGTTGTATTCGTACATATAGAGGGCTCCTAAAAAAGCCCGTTGCTTGTTGGCTTCGCGTAGGAGTGCGAGCCGTGGCCCAGTACCCAAAAGGCCTCGAAAGCGCAATTTGATCTTTTCGTTATACTGAGCTTGCCCAAAGCTTTCCCAGGTAAGTTGTTGATTAATCCGATAATTATAACGCAGGTGTTGGAAACCATCGTTGATAAAATCTTGGTCGAGTACCCGGACGAGGTTGAAGCGGCTAAAAGAAAGGAAGAGGTGGCGATTGCGTTGGTATTCTACATTGATACCACCATTGAAGGTATAGACTGCATCGCCATTATCAACGATATTAAAGCCCAATCTGACATTGCCAAACCAAGCGATGGTGTCGGAGCGAAAACTGCGACGATCTTCGATATTGACGATTTGGGCGGATAGCCTTTGTGTACTTAGCAATAGCACAAAACATAGGCCGGTACTACGTAGCAGAAAGTTCATGCTCGACTCAGGTTTGGGGCGAAGATAGTAGTTTTTTTTAGGACTTTAAGCCTCTCAAATGATGGTGCAAAAAGCCTTTTAAGACCTTTAGCCCCTTCTTGAAATTATGATTGTTGTTGATTACAATATCCGCGTCTTCGATATAGGGTTGAATATATTTTTCGAAGGTAGGCAGTACGTGATTTTCATAGCGATAGAGCACATCTTCCAGTGGATAATTGCGTTCGACCCGATCGCGTTTGATGCGTCGGATTACTTTAAGATTTTCCTTGGCGTGGAGAAAAATCTTGATATCCAGCAGCTTGCGTACTTTTTTGTAGTGGAAGATAAATAAGCCTTCCACGATGATGATGGGCGCGGGCTCAAAATGGAGCAATGCGGGGATGGCATCAACATTATTAAAGGTATACTCTGGCCTTGTAAAGCTTTCGCCCCGAATTAATTTCTTGATATCTTCGGCAAAGGCTTTTTTGTCAATAGCATGAGGGCGATCGAAATTTTCTACTCCTTCCTCATCAATTTCCTGTTCGTCGAGAGGGCGATAATAGTCATCCTGAGAGATTACACACAGTTGATGCTGTTTAAAAGTATCTCGCAAGGCATGGATAAAGGAGGTTTTTCCCGAACCGCTACCGCCTGTAATCCCGATAATAAGTGGTTTTTCCATTGGCATTACTTAATTCGGGTTCGAAATTAGGCATTTGCACTGCAATTTTCGAAGCTCGGCAGCATTTTCTACTCCTACTATTAGAAATTTTCCGGCGCCCTACTCCATTCTCAAAATCAATCCTTACATTTAGGACAAATCAAACACTAAACCTGCACAACAACTATGGGATTTTTTGGTGAATTGTTAAGAGGAGGACTCGGTATTGTGGTCTTATTAGGTATTTGCTATCTAGCCAGTGTCGATCGTAAAGCTATCGATTGGCGTTTGGTAGGAGTCGGAATGTTATTACAAATCATTCTGGCGGTCTTGATCCTTAAAGTCCCAGGAGTAAGCTATATTTTTGATTGGCTGGCGCGAGGTTTTCAAGGTATCTTAGAATTTTCGGGTGCTGGTGCAGAGTTTATGTTTGGAGATTTGGTAGCCAAAGTAGATTCTTTTGGTTATATCTTTGCCTTTCAAGTACTTCCTACTATTGTATTTTTCTCTGCTTTCACCGCCGCCCTCTACTACTTTGGCGTTTTGCAGAAGGTGGTATATGGCTTGGCCTGGTTGATGAGTAAAACCATGGGCCTATCGGGCCCGGAGAGTTTGGCCGCTGCCGCCAATGTCTTTATCGGACAAACTGAGGCTCCACTGGTAGTCAAACCCTATCTCGAAGGAATGACCCGCTCGGAGGTAATGTGCCTGATGACGGGTGGTATGGCCACCATCGCCGGAGGAGTTTTTGCCGCTTATGTCGGCTATCTTGGTGGATCTGACCCAGAAATGCAGGTCTATTTTGCCAAACACCTACTTACCGCTTCTATTATCTCCGCTCCAGCAGCCATCGTCGCCGCCAAAATCCTTTACCCCGAAACGCAAAAACGAGACATCAACGAACAGCTCGAACTCGCAGGTGATGATGCCTCTAATCTGCTAGATGCCATCTCACGCGGTACCACCGATGGGCTTCGCCTCGCCATCAACGTCGGAGCTATGCTCCTCGTTTTTACCGCCCTCATCTACATGCTCAACTATATCCTGATGAATAGTATCGGCGATTGGTTTAACCTCAATGCCTCTATTGCCGAGGCAACCGACAACCGTTTTGAGGGACTCACCTTTACCTATATACTCGGTTTGATTTTCGCCCCTTTTGCGTGGTTACTCGGTACGCCGAGCGAAGACCTCCTAGTGATCGGTCAGTTATTGGGACAAAAAACGGTTATCAATGAATTTGTAGCCTATGCTGATCTGGAGAATGTACGAGATATTCTCCAGCCCAAATCACTCGTCATTGCCACTTATGCCCTTTGTGGTTTTTCCAACTTTGCTTCTATCGGAATCCAGATAGGAGGCATTGGCGCCATTGCGCCGGGACAGCGGAAGACACTGACAGAACTGGGGATCAGGGCCTTGATTGGTGGAACCATTGCCTGTTTCCTCACAGCAGTAATCGCGGGCTTGTTGATTTAATTAGCGATTAAAAGAAATCCGTTCTCCCCATTTACTCTCGTTAAACTGGTCATTGTGGTAAGCCAAATGCCCACTCACTACCGTGCTTAATACCTTCCCTCGGAAGGTATGCCCTTCAAATGGCGACCAGCCACATTTATAGTGAACATTGTCTTTATTGACTTCCCATTCTTGATCGGGATCAACGAGGATCACATCGGCCCATTTTCCTTCATCCAAGTAGCCTCGGTCGGCGATATCGAAACAAATCGCTGGGGCGTGGCACATTTTCTCTACAATCTTTTCGAGCGAGATCGCTCCACGGTGGTGAAAGTCCAGCATCACATTGAGGGTATGTTGGATCAATGGCACACCAGAAGGCGCGTTAAAATAGGTTCCTTGTTTTTCCTCCCAAGTATGAGGCGCATGATCCGTAGCGATGATATCGAGGCGATCGTCGAGCAGAGCGGGGAAAAGCGCACTTTGGTGTTCGGGGCCTTTCACGGCTGGATTACATTTGATTTGGGTACCAAAACGAGCGTAATCATTGGCATTAAAATACAGGTGGTGCACACAGACTTCGGAGGTAATCCGTTTTTCGGCCAGCGGAATATCATTGCGGAAGAGTCCAAGCTCATCAGCAGTAGAAATATGAAGGATATGGAGGCGAGCGTTGTGTTTCTTGGCCAATTTTACCGCCAAAGAAGAAGAAATCAAACAACCTTCGGTAGAACGAATCTCGGGATGGCATTCGATGGGCACATTTTCGCCATAGCGTTCGCGATAGGCGGCGGCATTCGCTCGGATGGTCGTTTCGTCCTCGCAGTGCGTTGCGATGAGCATGGGAACCTGAGAGAACAGCCCTTCCAAGGTGACGGGATTGTCCACCAGCATATTGCCCGTGCTGGAACCCATAAAGGCCTTGATCCCACAAACGGTACGAGGGTCTGTACGGAGCACTTCTTCGAGGTTATCATTGGAGGCGCCCATAAAAAACGAGTAGTTCGCGAGGGATTTGGTGGCAGCCGTTTGGTATTTGTCTTCCAGCAGCTCTTGGGTGAGGGCCGCGGGTTTGGTATTTGGCATTTCCATATAGGTGGTCACGCCTCCGGCAACGGCGGCTCGGGGTTCGGTGTAGAGGTTGGCTTTGTGGGTAAGGCCGGGTTCGCGAAAATGCACTTGATCATCAATAATACCGGGCATCAACAAACGGCCTTCGGCGGGAATTTCCTGTTTGATGGGTTTATTGATTTGAGGGTTGATCTGTTCGATCCGGCCATTGCGGACCAAGAGGTCCCCTTCGATAATTTCGCCACGGTTGACGATACGTGCTTCTTTAAAGATGATGCCTTCCATTATTGTTTTCTTTTGGAAGCGAAAATACATCTCGCGAGGCGGAAACGAAAAAAGAAGAGGCAATAAATTATAAATCGACAATTCTACCTTCTAACT
>SPJL01007339.1_pt1 | contig 16112 bp, 12 predicted proteins | sample 3741751 | NCBI WGS metagenome assembly SPJL01 (sample SAMN10925998, study PRJNA522277) | cold seep metagenome | isolation source: Elba SIP-enriched marine methane seep metagenome, extraction at timepoint T3 | place: Italy: coast of Elba, Mediterranean Sea | reverse complement strand
CAAAAGAGACTCCCACAATCAGTGAACCCATCAGCCCTGGACCTCTGGTAAAGGCAATAGCCGATAAGTCTTGTTTTTCAATCCCTGCTTTTTTTAAGGCCAAGTCGACCACCGGAATGATATTGACCTGGTGAGCCCGCGAAGCTACCTCCGGCACCACGCCTCCATAGGCCCGGTGGGCATCCTGATTAGCCACACAATTACTTAATACTACTCCATCCCGCAATACCGCAGCGGAGGTGTCATCACAAGAGGATTCAATCGCAAGAATTACAATACTCATAATTGGTTGTCTTTATTTCAACTAGTCCAGCAAACGGAGTGCTATCCTTTGCTAGTGATAATTATCTATAATTAAAAATTTAATAGCATTGTCATTTCTTATGTATTAAAATGCTATATTTGTCTCAATTCATTCATCTATCACAAACTGTATTCATGTTCGGGACAAAAACCAAATCCAAATCAAGTACTAGCTCCAATAATTCTTCAGCTAACGGTCGTTCTGCTGGGTTAGCCACCAATGTTGGTAGTACTTGTATTATCGCCAAAGGTACCGTAATTGAGGGAAAATTTAAAAGTGTGGAAGACTTAAGAGTAGATGGTACGATCATCGGCGATGTAACTTGTCAGAAACGCTTTGTCATGGGCACCACAGGCAAGATCGTAGGTACGGTAGATTGCTCAGAATCAAATATCGAGGGCAAGATCGAAGGAGAAATCCGAGTTTCAGGACGGCTTCACCTACACGAAACAGGAATTATCGAAGGTAAAATTACCGCAAAAAAACTTGTAGTAGATGAAGGTGCTACCTACAATGGAGAATGTCTCATCGGCGAACAACACTTCAAAAAATAATTTTTTCAAAAAAACTTATTAACCTACCCACCAAAGCATCCCCAAGGTGCATCTTTACCTAAAACAGATTGTTGCCACTAGGTGACATGGCTCGCTTTTGTAAGCCCTTCTCGTTTTTTATTCTTCTGTCTGCAAGAAATGAGTAATTCGTTACTATTCTAAAGAAAAAGTATTATTATTGCGTTGAACCAAACGAAATTCTTACCCTCATGAGAACAGGTATAAACCTTGCATTAATCATTTTAATCGGATTGTTGGTTTGGGTACTTATCAGCAGTATTCGCGAACCTATTAAGTTTAAAGCGGAGAAAGAACGCCGCAAAACCGCAGTTGTAGATCGCTTGGTCCAGATTCGTGGCCTACAAGAAATCTACCGCGAAGTTACTGGCGAATTTGCCTCCGACTTTGATAGTCTTCGCTATGTGATGGAAACTGGAAAAGTGATGAAAATCTCTGTATTTGGTGATCCTGATGCCAAAGACGCCGCTGATCAAATCCGCTACGATACAATTTTTGAAAATGCGATGGTATCGGTTAAGGAACTGGAAGAAAACCTTGAGATGTCCATCCCCTTCGACTCGCTTTCCTATGTACCGTTCAGTACAGGGTCTAAATTTAGCATTTGGGCCGATACTTTGACTTATCAGAGTACGCTGGTAAATGTAGTTGAAGTGGCTACCACTTGGAAAGATTTCATGGGCCCATTCGCCAGCGATCGCTATCGCAAATACGACGATAATTACGATCCCTCAGCTCCGCTGAAATTTGGTGATCGCAATGCGCCAAACACCTCTGGAAATTGGGAACGATAAATTACGAATATTTAGATCATTCCAATCTAAATAAGAGTACTTCTACCGACGACCTGTCCATCCTGATCGGGATGGACAGGTTTTCGTTTTTGATCTCGGATGCCCAACAAAAGGTATTGGCCCTCAAAAGCTACGCTTATCGCAAAGCCATCAATGCCACTTACCCACTGGCCACAGGAATCAAAGACCTTTGCCGTAGTGATGAGCTGCTCACGGCAAATTATCGCAGCATCCGCATTGGCTTGCTCACCGATAAAAATACTTTAATCCCTGCACCTCTATTTCAAAAGGAGGAAAAAGGAACCTATTTAAAGCAGGTGTTTGAATATGGCGCTCAAGATCGACTGCGTTCTGATTTGCTAACGGGAATGGAGTTGCGTAATGTCTATGCCGTTGATGCCGAGGTGTTTAGAGCCTTGGAAAGCTTTTTTCCCGACGCTAAATTATACCACGGCCACAGCCCCGTCATCCAAGGCTTCCATAAATTGGCCGCTTTGCAAAGTGAGCATCAGGTCTATATCAATGTCCACGAACGGCAAGTACAGGTCATGGCGTTTAGAGGAAAAGACCTCCTCATCAGTAATGTCTTCCCCTTCGAAACTTCTAGCGATTTTATCTACTACGTCCTCATGATTTACCAACAATTTGAACTCAAACCGGAAGTCGTTCCACTCACCATCGCCGGATGGATCGTAGAAGATTCAGAAATCTATCATTTACTCTATCGCTATATCCGCTTGCTCAACCTCGTGCAAGCTCCCGATTATTACCGTTTCCCAGAAGAACTTCGTCAACAGGGCCAATTGGCTCATTTCTTTGACCTTTGTAGCTTAAAATTATGCGAATAATTGGCGGAAAACATGGTGGCCGTCGCTTTAGTCCCCCCGCGGATAATTGGCCGACGCGCCCCACCACAGATTATGCTAAAGAAGGATTGTTTAATATCCTCCAAAATCGTTTGGATTTCTCCGAGCTAAAGGTGCTTGATCTCTTCGGAGGAACAGGCAACCATAGCTACGAATTTATCTCTCGCGGTAGCACCAATGTTACCTATGTCGATAAATTTGGAGGATGTGTGGCTTTTGTAAAGAAAACCTCCCAAACCCTGAAAATCGAAGAGGAATTGCGGATCGTCAAGAGCGATGTTTTTAAGTTTATAAAATATTGTGGCGAACAATACGATTATATCTTTGCCGGGCCTCCTTACGGGCTGTCGACCATCGATACCATCCCCGATAAGATATTTGAACACCAATTATTAATGGAGGATGGCCTGTTTGTAATGGAACATAACCCAAATCATGGCTATGAGGATCATCCTCATTTCGTAGAGTCACGGCATTACGGTAAAACCATCTTTAGCTTTTTCAAGTGAAGTCGTATCTTTGAGACCTATGAATGTGAAAATTAATCGATTAGCGCTTCTCCTACTGTTCCTTTTGATTGCTACTTTCTCGGCTACCGCTCAGAAAAAGAGTAAACAGAAGGAAAAGGTTGACTTTAGTGGCAGTTGGCAGGGAGTGGTAACCCAACAAGACGGCTATAGTTCCGAGTATAGTATGGAACTTTATCTTCGCCAAGAGGGTAATAAGATAATCGGTCGATCTTACGTATCGGTCGACAGTATATATGCGGAGATGGAAGTAGAAGGAGTCGCCTTGGCGGGAAAAATTGTAATGGTCAAAGATATGAAGATCGTCGATGATGAAATCATTGATAAACTAGAATGGTGTCTAAAAACCTACCAATTGATTCTCCGAAAAGAAGAGGATGCATGGCACTTAGAAGGAAGCTGGCAAGGCAAAACTTCTGTGCGTGACTGTATCCCCGGAGAAATTTATCTAAAAAAAGCGATTCCTCGGGCCTAAGTCGGACCGAAAGTCCTCATTTTTTTTCCTTTTCCACCCTCCGCATGATAAATTTGCGCCTTCGAGAAAACGGCAGACCATCTGCTCAAACGTAAATACTAATGAACCTACTGGAAATCCTACAAACCGCCGTAGTGACGGCGGTTAAGTCACTCTACGAACACGAAATTAAACCCGAACAGGTTACGCTCAATGTAACTCGTAAAGAATTTACTGGCGACTACACCGTCGTAGTTTTTCCTTTTACCAAAGCTGCTCGCAAGAAACCTGCAGAGATTGGGGAAGAAATCGGAGCTCACCTACTGGAAAATGTAGCAGAAATTACAGCCTTTAATGTCATCAATGGCTTTCTGAATCTGTCGATTGCTGATTCCTATTGGATTTCCTTTTTCCAGTCGGCCCTCCAGAATGAAGATTATGGACAAGCGCCTACCAAAAATAGTACGGTGCTCGTAGAGTATTCTTCTCCTAATACCAACAAGCCCTTACACCTTGGTCATATTCGGAACATCCTCTTGGGATGGTCCTGTAGTCAGATCTTAGAGGCGGCGGGTTATGATGTAAAAAAAGTCCAGATCGTTAATGATCGGGGGATTCACATCTGTAAAAGTATGTTGGCCTGGCAAATGTTTGGAGAAGGGGAGACGCCTCAGTCTACTGGAATGAAAAGCGATCATTTTGTAGGTAAATACTATGTCCGTTATGCGCAGGAGGAAAAAGCCCAAAAAGCAGCCTTAGCTGCGGCGGGGGAGGAAGGCAAGGAACCGGCTATTTTGCAAGAGGCACGGGAAATGTTGGTCAAATGGGAAGCCAATGACCCAGAGGTACGGGCTTTGTGGGAAAAGATGAATGGCTGGGTGTACGCGGGTTTTGAAGAAACTTATAAGAGTCTAGGCGTCCATTTTGATAAAAATTACTACGAATCAAATACTTACCTCTTGGGTAGGGATAATGTGGAAGAAGGCCTAGCTAATGGTGTTTTCTATCGCAAAGAGGATGGCTCGGTCTGGATCGACCTGGAGGCTGCCAAATTGGATCAAAAGCTGGTGCTCCGGAGCGATGGAACGGCCGTTTATATGACTCAAGATATTGGAACGGCATTGCTACGGTATGCAGATTTTAAAATGGATAAGTGCGTCTATGTAGTTGGCGACGAGCAAAACTACCATTTCAAAGTCCTTTTTGAAATCATGAAGCGTCTGGGGGCTCCTTTTGCCGAAGGCCTCTACCACCTGTCCTACGGAATGGTGGACCTCCCCAGTGGCCGGATGAAATCCCGGGAAGGAACCGTGGTAGATGCGGACGACCTCATGGCCGAAGTAATCGAAGAGGCTCGGAAAAACTCCTTGGAAAGTGGTATGATCGCCGATCTTTCAGAAGAAGCACAAGCTAAAATCAATACTAGAATTGGTTTGTCCGCCTTGAAATTCTTCATCCTCAAAGTCAACCCGCAAAAACGGATGGTCTTTGATCCCAAAGAGTCGGTAGACTTACAAGGACATACGGGCCCCTATATCCAAAATGCGGGAGTAAGAGCTAAGTCGGTAAAACGCAAAGCGGAAAAAGTTGATATTGATCTAACCGCAGCGGCAGATTATCAAACATTGGAGCAAGCGGAAAAGGATATGATCGCTCATGCCTACCGTTTCCCAAATGTAATCGAACAAGCAGCCCAGGCCTATGATCCTTCGCTGGTTGCGGCCTACTGCTACGAATTGGCGAAGAGTTACCATAAATTCTATCAATTATTTTCTATCCTTAAAGCAGAAACCGAAGCAGCTAAAGCTTTCCGTTTGCAACTCAGTGAGTTGATTGATCGTATCTTGACTAAAGGAATGGGATTATTAGGCATCGAGATGCCCGAACGAATGTAAAAACAGCAACACCAATGGATAATAAGGAAAAAACGGAATCCTTAAACTTTTTGGAAACCTTAGTGGAAGAAGAACTCAACAATGGTTTGAGTGACTTTCATACGCGTTTTCCTCCCGAACCCAACGGCTACCTCCACATCGGACACGCCAAAGCAATCTGCGTAAATTTTGGTTTGACGCAAAAGTATGGTGGAAAAACCAACCTGCGGTTTGATGATACCAACCCTGTGGCCGAGGATACGGAGTATGTGGAGTCGATCAAAAATGATATTCGCTGGTTGGGCTTTGATTGGGCTGATCGGGAGTATTACGCCTCCGATTATTTTGAGCAATTATACCAATTTGCGGTTCAATTGATCGAAAAGGACTTGGCCTATGTAGACGAATCTACACCAGAGCAAATCGCCGAACACAAAGGATCACCTACTGTGCCGGGTACTCCTACGCCTGCTCGTAGTCGTAGCGCAGCGGAAAACCTCGACCTCTTTCAACGGATGCGCGCCGGGGAATTCCCCGATGGTGCCATGGTGCTCCGCGCCAAGATTGACCTGGCTTCCCCTAATATGCACCTTCGCGATCCGATCATGTATCGTATTCTCCACGCTCACCACCATCGTACTGGCGATGCCTGGAAGATTTACCCGATGTACGATTTTGCCCACGGCCAATCGGATGCGATTGAAAATATCAGCCATTCGCTTTGTACCTTGGAATTTGAAAACCACAAACCATTATACAACTGGTTTATCGAGCAACTGGGCATTTTCCCCAGCCGCCAATTCGAATTTGCGCGTTTGAATCTCAACTATACCGTGATGAGCAAACGCCGATTGAAGCAGTTGGTGACGGAAGGTTTGGTGAATGGTTGGGATGATCCTCGCATGCCGACGCTTTCGGGCCTACGTCGTCGAGGCTATACGGCTGCTTCTATTCGCAATTTTGCCAAAAAAGTAGGGGTAGCACGTCGGGAAAACGTGATCGATATTGGATTGCTAGAGTTTAGCGTTCGCGAAGACCTCAATAAGGTAGCTTCGCGAGTGATGGGCGTTTTGGACCCCGTAAAACTGGTGATTACCAATTATCCAGAAGGTCAAACCGAGCAACTGACTATCGAAAATAACCCGGAAGACCCAGAAGGAGGAAGCAGAGAAGTGCCTTTCACACGGGAACTCTATATTGAGCGCGCCGATTTTATGGAAGATCCGCCAAGAAAATTCTTCCGTTTAGGCCCCGGCCGTAATGTCCGACTCAAAGGAGCTTATATCCTACATTGTGAAGATTTTGTCAAGGATGAATCTGGTACGGTCAGTGAAATTCACTGTACCTATTACCCCGATTCTAAATCTGGCGAAGATACTTCGGGCATCAAGGCCAAAGGGACTTTGCATTGGGTTTCGATTCCAACGGCCTTGCCCGTGGAAGTTCGACTTTATGATCGACTGTTTAATGCCGAATTTCCCTTGGCCGATGAGGAAAAGGACTTTAAGGAATTCCTAAACCCGGATTCGCTCCAAGTGATCGAAACCGCTTTTGTGGAGCCCTCCTTACAATCCGCCACGGTGGAGGATCATTTTCAATTTATCCGTAAGGGCTATTTCTCCCTCGATCCAGATTCAAGGGCTGAAAAGCTAGTTTTCAACCGCACCGTTGGACTAAGAGATTCTTGGGCTAAAAAGCAGCAAAAGAAAAAGTAAGACACTAATCCATCTAAAATCATATCGGAATGAAAAAAGTAACGGGTATTGGTGGCGTCTTCTTCAAATGCGATGACCCCAAGGCAATGAAAGAATGGTATTCTCAAAATCTAGGCCTAGTCACTGATCAATATGGTGGTGTCTTTCAATGGCGACAAGCCGATGCTCCGGAGCAGAGCGGCTATACTTCCTGGAGTCCCTTTCCCAAGGATACGGAATACTTTGCGCCCTCCAAAAAGGACTTTATGTTCAATTACCGCGTAGCTGACCTAGATGCTTTGCTGGCGGAATTGCGGACAGCAGGCGTTCCAATAATAGGAGAAGTACAGGTTTTTGATTACGGTAGATTTGCTCACATTCTCGATCCAGAAGGCAACAAAATTGAACTTTGGGAACCCAAAGACGAGGTGTTTGATGAATACTATGATGGAAAAGTTACCAAATAAGCGAGGCTATTAATCGCTAAGAATTAAGGGCTGAACCTGCGAGCCAATTTGAACCCAATATAGCCCCGGCCCATAAGAGGCAAGGTCGATGGTAAACGGCTGCGGCCCATTTTCAATCGACTCCTGCGCCAAGAGTTGTCCTTGCACGGAATAAATGCGGACTACCGAGGCCTGTGGTTCCTTTTCCCAAATCACCTCAAAAATGCCAGCAGTGGGATTGGGAAATAACTGGAAATCAGCAGCTGCGGCTATTTCTTTTACTCCAACAACTGGAGAATATTCAATCGAATCCAATAAGCCCAGACTTTGGTTGTAAAAAGTACCACTTGCGCTTTCTTCTAAAAGCACCACCTTGACCTGATAGAAATTTTTGCCAATAATTGGATCTGTATCAACCCAAAAAGTATCGATCAGAATTTGATCGCTTAATCGGGTAAAAATCCCAGATATGCTATCAGCTCGGTAAACTAAGTACCCGGCTACCTCTGCTTCCGTCGATGTTGGCCAAGTCAATTCCACCCGATCGGAATTGGTCCGTAAAAATAGACTACCCATCGGCAAGGGATCGACAATGTATTGTCTCAAACTCGGGTCACCCAGCAAGGCCATATGTACCAGTTGTGGCCCCGTGAGGTACACCCCATTGGTACTATTCATGCTCCGCCGAGCAGCATAGCCGATAGGAAAACCTAAGGCCATATGGTGAAAAGTCCAAGGCGGATTTCCAGCCCAACAATTGGTCAAGGTCAGGCCAGAGGCAAGGGGCGCTCGAAGGAAATTATCGGTATTATCCCAATCTCCAAACTGACTTCCAAAAAGCATAGTAAAAACGGAAAGTAGAGAGTCTTGCGCAAAATCACTGGTATTCCCAATTCCTGCTGCACTGAGGTGAGAACCACTTCCACAGCCATAAGACCATAAGTAGCTGCCTTGGCGCATACTTTCAAAATAGTCGCTGGTACTAATTTCGTTGGCTCCAAACATCGGTGCAAAATTTCGCCAACCACTAGCGGCAGGCGCAGCAAAGGCCTGTCCAAAATTATCGTCAATCAGCGCTCTACGCTCCACCTCGATCTGGCCATTTTTAAAGGCATGCGCCTTTTGTAGATATCGTCGAGTCAGTTCAATCTCACTTTCGCCAAAGGAGGGCATCCGACTGAGGTCAACCCGGCCCATTTGTAACTCTACTGGAGAGGGAATCGAATCTTGATCCCACTTTCCATCGCCGGGAATATTATGGTTGCGGGGAAAAAATGCCGTTTGAATATTAGCTACTTCATCAGTCCAAGTGCCATTGAGTTCGGCGTAATAAGGGTCGGCGCTCCAGGCACCTTGGTGGTTTTCGCTATGCGTATCGGGATAAATATCTCCGGAGTAAGGCACGGGAATATGGCCGAGGAGGTAGAGTGCTTCGAGATCAGGTAGGGCTTGATATTGCGCTTGAATTTTGCTTCTTACTGCCATTACTGACTCCGTAGGGTCAATTGGCATCTTCTTTACCCGCCAATGATCGCGGATCAAATCCATTTCGAGCTGCTCGATTTCTGGGGCCAGCGTATCCCAAAGGCTTTGTTCGACCAGTAGGAGCAGTGTGCCTCGGTAATCAGTAGGAGGGAGGTCGATGGCGGTACTGATAAAACCGTATCGAGGCCTGGGAGCAATAAAGGTATTGACGGGGCCGGAAGTTCCTAGGATTTCGCCAGTACTTACCAAACTCAGATTCCAGGACGTACTGTTGGGAAACATATCTGGGAAAACCTCAATCGTTAGCAGTTCACAAGAATCCCCTCGGTCACAGATTTCAAAATAGGTGGTATCCGTTCTACCAAAATTGTCTCCATAGGCAAGCTCTTCGTCGCAGACGGTGGCGGAATAATAACCAAAGCCAAAATTGCAACACAGGCCGATACCATACATGTCATTAAATACCAGTTGCACTTCTTCGCCCGCAGGAATACAAAGCTCCCAACTCACTGATTCAAAATTTTGCTTAAAAACGGCATATTCGTAAATTTTTCCGGGTTCCACGGTTTCGTCGAGATAACTATTGGCAAATCCTGCTAGAGAGGCCCGAGATTGGCCCCAATCCATTTCTTCCAAGTCCTTGCGATAGACTTCATATCCTTGAGCAGTGGCATCTGGTGGCCAATTGAGTTCGATGCTGTTAGGGGAGGCTTGGAGCGTGGCGCTAAGTAAAACCGAGCGTTCCCAAGCCGTTTGAGCGAAAAGGCTGGTAGTCAGTGCACTGAAAATTAGGCAAAGGAAGAGGGCAAAGGTTATTTTTTGCTTCATGGGTATAACTTGGATGGACTAGCTTAGGCTCGATAATTAACTAAAGAGCAGCTTCAATAGAGGCTAGAGCGAGTCATGCAGGGTGTTTTCAAACTGGCTCTAATTTACGGCTAAATCTTTTTGGAAAAAATAATTTCGCGAAATGCGTACGGAAATACCCGAATTGGTATATTTGCCCCAACATGCAAAAAGGTCGAGTCATACTCAGTTCTGAACGTTTTCAACTCACCATCGATCGGCTTTGCCACGAACTGATCGAGGTCTATGGGGATTTTGAAGATGCCTGTATCATCGGCATTCAACAAAATGGGGTTTTGTTGGCAGATCATCTCCATCGAAGATTGCTGACGATTCTCAAGCTCAAACACATTCCCTATGGAAAACTCGACATCACTTTCTATCGCGATGACTTTCGCATTCGCAACAAACCCCTAGAAGCTAGTACCACAGAAATCGATTTCCTGGTTCAAGATAAACGTGTTCTCCTGATCGACGATGTGCTTTATACCGGACGTACCGTCCATGCCGCACTCACTGCATTGCAGCACTATGGCCGTCCCCGCAAGGTGGAATTACTCTCCTTGGTTGATCGACGATTTAACCGACATCTTCCTATTCAATCTGATTATTCAGGCCTTACCGTAGATGCATTGGAAAATGCTTACGTAAAAGTCGAATGGGCCGAGCAGGATGGTGAAAATCGAGTATTACTTTTTGCCAACAAAAAAGACAAAGATCAAGCCTAGTAAATGACGACTGCTCAACTTAGTACCAAACATGTTTTAGGCATCAAATACCTGACGGAAAGTGATATCCAGCTCATCTTTGAAACCGCTGAGAACTTTAAGGAAGTCATTAATCGTCCCATCAAAAAGGTCCCATCTTTACGCGATGTCACCGTTGCTAATTTGTTTTTTGAAAACTCTACCCGGACCCGCTTATCCTTCGAATTGGCCGAAAAAAGACTTTCAGCAGATGTGGTTAATTTCTCCGCGTCCTCTTCTTCGGTAAAAAAAGGAGAAACCTTACTGGATACCGTTAATAATATCTTGTCGATGAAGGTCGATATGGTGGTTATGCGTCATCCCGCTCCGGGGGCACCAGCATTTTTATCTCGACATATCGACGCCCATATCATCAACGCTGGTGATGGCACCCATGAGCACCCTACCCAAGCCCTGCTCGATGCCTTTTCTATGCGTGAACAATTAGGGGGGGACCTAGCTGGCAAGAATATCGCCATTATGGGGGATATTCTGCATTCGCGGGTCGCCTTAAGTAATATCTTTTGTTTGCAAAAATTGGGGGCAAAAGTCAAAGTTTGCGGTCCTCCTACACTTATTCCCAAATACATCGATCAACTTGGAGTAGGGGTTGAGTACAACTTGCGTAAAGCATTGGAATGGTGTGATGTAGCCAATATACTTAGAATTCAATTGGAACGTCAAGACATTAAATATTTCCCATCTTTACGGGAATACGCCCAATTTTACGGTGTCAATAAGCAATTGCTTGATTCTTTGGATAAAGAAGTAGTGATTATGCACCCCGGCCCAATCAACCGAGGAGTGGAAATTACCAGCGATGTAGCCGACTCCGATCAATCCATTATTCTCCAACAGGTCGAAAACGGCGTAGCTATCCGTATGGCCATTCTCTACCTCCTAGCTGCCAAAAGGTAAGATATTGACCATCAAAAGGACAAAAAAATCACAATTAGGGGTATTCAATGGCCATTATTAGGCATTATTTGTGTCATATCAACGTTATCAATAAGTTATAATTGGTTATTTTGCAAAAAAATACATAACCGTATGAGACTTGTCCGTTTGCTATTTCTATTCCTTTTTATTTGTGCTAGTTCTTCACCGCTTTCCGCTCAGAATTGTAGCGGAATACTAAAGGAAAATATCGTTTCTGGTGGAACCCAACTGGTCAAATCCAAATCTCAGATTTTGGTGGTTCGGGGAAATTATAGCTACGGCTTAGAATTACACTGCAACGAAAAAGGAATCCGGGCCATCGTATCCTCTAAAGGAGGGGTGGAATTTAATCAAGATGATGAAATCATCTTTATGGACCGTACTCAAAACCGTCGTAGCTATCGGTTTACAGAAATGGGCGAATTAGACCGCTCCGGTGCTACTCCAGTATATATAAATACGTTGCAGATGGATTTGGCGGCAATGGAATGGATGACGAAAACGGTGATCACCACGCTCTACATTAAGAACAATACGAGTAATGAGATGCGTAAGTTTACGATTAACCCTAATCGTCAAGCGGAATTTCAAAATGTGATTTCTTGTTTTAATGGTGCCATAGACCGAGGTAAGATTAATGATGTCAAGTTGGTAGGAAATGACTTTAGTACTCGCAATAATGGGAGTGCCAGCGCCGGCCCTCAAAAAGGCAGTATTCCGATTTCTGCTACAGGCTCAGGTACTCGTAGAGTAGTTGATATTAGTTTGCTCAATGATGAAGAATTAGCAGAACTAAAGAAGGAATTGGCCGATACGAAACAGAAGCTTCGAGACGAAATCGAAGCCGAACGCGCCAAGGCCAATCAAATCAAAAGCAATTTGCAAGAAGATGTGGCTCGCGCTCGCGAACAAGCCGAAGCTAAAAAAGCCACGTTTGCTCAGGAAGTGCTCGAAGCGAGAAAAGCCTCTCAAATAGAAATTGATAAATCTAAAGAGGAAGTCGCTCAGTCCGTAAAGGATGCCCGGGCCAATGCTTCTACGGAGATTGAAAAAATCAATATTGACGTAACGGAAACCAAGCAAAGAGCTGCGGAAGAGATTCAAAAGACCAAGCTCGAATCCGCGGAGGAAGTTGCCTCCGTTCGAGATAATGCAGCCAAAGAAATTGCGGCAGTCAAGGAAAAGCTGGAATTGGCGAAACTGGAGTATGCAGATGAGATTTCAACTGCCCGGGAAAATTCCCAGGCAGAACTACTCAAAATCCGGGAGGAAACGGCTGCTCAAATCGCTGATGCCCGTGAAAAGGCGAAAACAGAACAAAATAGAACGACCTCTGATGTCGTAGCCGCTAAGAAATCTGCTTCCGAACAGATTTTGGATGTTAGAGAGAATACCGCAGAAGAGGTTGCTCGCATCCGGGAAAATGCAGTATTAGAAAAGGAAAAACTTGCTTTCGAAATTGCAGAAGCTCGTAGAAAAGCAGCAGAAGAAAAGGCCTTGATTGCAGAATCAAATGCCTCTGAGTTAGCAGAACTTAAGGAATCCATTGCCAAGGAAAAAGAAGCCTCTGCAATTGAAGTGGCCGAAGCAAAACAAAGAGCAGCGGAAGAAATTTCCAAAACCAAACAGCAGGTAGCCATCGAAAAAGAATCCGCTAACGAAGAGATTGCTAGTACCCAGCAACAATCTGCGGAAGAGGTAGAAAAAGCACGAATTGCAGCGGAAGCGGAAAAAGCCGAAGCTGCTCAGGACGTAATCGCTGCTCGGGAACGAGCCTCCCAAAGCATTGCAGATATCCAAGCGGAGGAAGCGACTAAAGTTGCCTCTGCCCGTGAAAACGCCGAGGCCGAAAAAGTTAGAGTAGCTCAAGAAGTAGCTTCTGCAAAGGAGAGAGCAACTAAAGAAATTGCTAAGATTCAAGACGAATTAGCAGCGGCTATTCGAACTGCTAAGGAAAAAGAAACTCAGATTAAGAACCAATCAGCCGAAGAAGTTGCCAAAGCAAAAGAAAGAGCAGTGGAGGAAATTGCCAAGGCCCAGAAAGAAGCGGCCATGAAAGTCAAGACGGCAAACGTGAAAGCTGATGAAGCTAAATCTCAATACGCTGATGATGTCGCCTCTGCTCAGGAAACAGCTACAGCCCGTATGTCTGAAATTCAAGCCGAAGTGGCAGAGAAGATTGCCATGGCCAAGCAAAAAGAAAAAGAAACAACGAATGCCACCGCTACGGATGTGGTGATGGCCAAGGAAAAAGCAGCTTCAGAAATCAGCAAGGCCCGCGAAAACGCTGCTCTTGCGATTGCCGCCGCCAAGGAGCAAGAAGCACTGGCCCAACAAGAATCTGCCAATTCCATTGCAGAGGCCAAGCGGGAAGCAGCCGAAAATATCGCTATTACCAAAGCCGAAGAAGCCGAGGCCGTTCGTACCACTAAAGAAGAAGCCGTTGCGCAAAAGCAAGAAATTGCCAATGATCTAGCAGTAGCAAAAGAACGAGCCGCCGAAGAGATTGCTACGGTTCAGGAGCAGGTAGCGGAGGAGATTAAAAATTCTAAGGAGCTATCGGCTAAGGCTAAGGAGGAAAGTGCTTTGGCGGTACTCAAAGCTCGGGAAGAGGCAGCCACGGAGATTGCTACCGTACAAGAACAGGCCGCTCAAGAAGTGGCAGGTACGAAGCAGCAAGCCGCCGAGGCCGTTGCTGCTGCCAAGAATGAATCAGAGGCGAAGCAGGCAATGTATGCTACCCAAACGGCTGAGGCCAAGGAAGAGGCCAAAGCCAAACAGGCAGTATTTGCCTCACAGACTGCCGAGGCAGAGCAAGAAGCTAAGGCCTCTATCGCTGATGCTCGGGCCAAATCCCTAGAAGAAATTGCGCTTATCCAAGCGGAGAATAAAGCGAAAAAGGAAAAGTATTTGGCGGATGCAGAAGAGGCTCGATTGAAGTCTTTGGAAGAGATTTCAGCAGCACAGAAGGAATCTTCTGATGCCATTTATGAAGCCAAACAACAGGCTTCGGAGCAGATTACGGTGGTGAAGGAAGAAACGGCCCTCAAAATTGCGCAGTCTAAAACCGAGCAAGACAAGGCCGAAGAGTCCTTGAAAACCTTACAAAAGAAAATTCAAGAAAAGGAAAATCGCCCAAAGCAGTTGGAAGCAGAGATTCAAGAAAAAGCTAACGCTGGCAATTCTGGCGATCAATAAAACTGGTTTCCCGGGTAGCAAGGCTACGGTCATTCTATCCGGGACAAATCCTCCATGTTAAATAAATGATAATTGCCCCAAAAAATACTTTATTTGTACAATAAAGGCAGCATTTTTATGCTTTTAAATTGTCCGAAAATCCCAACGCGACTGCAACTTTTAGCTTCTCTAGGGAGTTGAATTTGTTTAGTAATTGGGTAATTATAATAATCATCTATCTCTAGAAAAATAAGAACGTTCATGATCCGCTTTTTTTACTTCATCCTAACTTTGTGTTTTACCTTACCCCTTCACGCTGAAGGTGGGTTTAAAATTTCCGTTACTGTTGATGGATTTCAAGGCAAGGAAGCTTATCTCGGCTATCATTTTGGTGACAAACAGTACATTCAAGATACGGTTAGCGCCAGCAATGGCCAGTTTGTTTTTGAAGGGGACACCCCCCTAGCTGGTGGCTTATATCTGATTATTTTACCACCGGATAACAATTACTTTCAAGTCATTGTCAACGACCAAGAGCAACAGTTTTCAGTACAAACCAAAGTTGATGAGCTAAACACCGCGATCAAAGTATCTGGCTCACTCGATAATCAGCTTTTTCTCGATTACCTTGGTTATCTCGGCAGCCGCCGTCCTGAGGCCGATGGACTCAATGCTAAGCTCAAAGAGGCTATTGAAAAAGGAGATGATGCCGCCAAAAGTCAGTATCAAGAGGAATTGAGTAAGATCAATGATGAGGTCTTGGCTTTTCAGCAAAAGTTGGTTGCGGACCATCCTCAATCGCTAACCGCAGCTATCGTAAAGGCTAATTTAGCGATCGATGTTCCCAAATTTGAAGGGGAAGATGCGGAATTGCAACACTGGCTTTATACCAAAAAACATTTCTTCGATAATATCGATATGGCAGATCCCCGAGTGCTCCGGAGCCCTGTCCAATTTGGTAAGGTGAGTTATTTTATCGACAAATTGACCGTCCAACATCCCGATTCACTTATTGAATCAATCGATTATATCTTGACCGCCGTCAAACCTAGCGAAGAGACCTTTAAATTTTACCTGATTCATTTTCTCAATACCTACGCCAAGTCCAAGGTGGTAGGCATGGATGCCATCTACGTTCACCTGGTAGAAAAATACTATTCTACGGGAATGGCCCCCTGGACTGATGAGGAGCAACTGGATAAGATTGTTGATAATGCGAAGACGCTGAAACCCTTATCGATTGGTAAAACCGCTCCAAATATTACCTGCAAGCTTTTTGATGTCGATGGTTCAATGAAGGTGAAAGACAGTGAAAATGTCCACCAACGCTTTAAAACCAATGCCCCGATCTCGCTCCATAGTGTGGATGCAGATTTTACGGTCTTGTT
>SPJL01030563.1_pt1 | contig 16120 bp, 15 predicted proteins | sample 3741751 | NCBI WGS metagenome assembly SPJL01 (sample SAMN10925998, study PRJNA522277) | cold seep metagenome | isolation source: Elba SIP-enriched marine methane seep metagenome, extraction at timepoint T3 | place: Italy: coast of Elba, Mediterranean Sea | reverse complement strand
GGGCAACAGCAGCGATGTGCTCTGGCCCGGGCCTTGGTTAAGAATGCAGGGCTTGTGCTGCTGGACGAGCCGCTCGCCAACCTTGATTACAAACTGCGTGAAGAACTCCGGTCAGAGATCCCCAAGATCTTCGAGAAATCCGGCGCGATCTTTGTCTATGCCACGACGGAACCGCATGAGGCGTTGTTGCTCGGCGGGAATACCGCCTGCCTGTGGGAAGGGCGTGTTACCCAGTTCGGCCCAACGCCGACGGTGTATCGCCATCCGGATGACATTGTGACGGCGCAGGTATTCTCTGACCCGCCGATGAATTTCGTCCCCTTGAAGAAGCGGGGAGACCAGACAGCGTTTGGGGAAACCAGCGCCGAGATTGATGGCCAGCTTTTCAAGAACCTGTCGGATGGCGAGTATATTGCGGGCTTCCGGTCCAACCATCTTCGTCTTAATCAACGCGGCGCACAGGATCTGACCTTTAAATGCCAGGTCTCCGAAACGGAGATCGGCGGATCGGAGTCTTTTATCCATTTGCATCATGGCAGGGATAGTTGGGTTGCACTGGTGCACGGGGTGCATGATCTGCCCCATCAGTCGGACCAAACGATGTATGTAGACCCGGCGCATATCTATGTTTTCAGCCAGGATGGGAGTTTGGCCTGCGCCGCCTCCTATGCCGGGTCAGCGTGAGGAAGCAAAATGGCGAAAATCACGCTTAGCAATTTGGCTCATTCCTATTCGGACATCCCGGTCACACGGGATGATTTCCAATTGAAGCCGACGATCGATCATGTCTGGAATGATGGTGAGGCCTATGCCCTGCTGGGCCCATCCGGCTGCGGAAAGACAACGTTGCTCAACATCATCTCCGGTCTGTTGGTGCCGTCTCAGGGCCGAATTCTATTCGACGAAACCGACATAACCGAGCTGCCGACGGCGGCACGAAATGTGGCGCAGGTATTCCAGTTCCCCGTGGTCTATGACACGATGACCGTCTTTGAAAACCTGGCCTTTCCGCTCCGCAACCGGGGTGCAAGCGCCGATTATGTGACGCGCCGCGTCAAGACAATTGCCGAGATGATCGGCCTGAGCGACTCGCTGGACAGTCGGGCCCACGGCCTCACCGCCGATGCGAAACAGAAAATCTCATTAGGACGTGGGATGGTCCGTGAAGACGTGGCTGCGATCCTGTTCGATGAACCGCTGACCGTGATCGACCCGCATATGAAATGGGAATTGCGGACCGAGCTGAAGGCACTGCACCGCGAATTTGAGCATACGATGATCTATGTCACCCATGATCAGACCGAGGCATTGACCTTTGCTGACAAGGTTGTGGTCATGCTGGATGGCGAAGTGGTTCAACTCGGCACGCCGGTGGAGCTTTTCAATCGCCCTGAGCACACCTTCGTCGGCTTTTTCATCGGCTCCCCGGGTATGAATGTATTGGAAGCGAAGGTCGAGGGAGATACCGCTCTGCTGGGAGGATGCGCCATCCCCCTGCACCACGGATACAAACAACCGGATGCATCACGGGTTGAGATCGGCGTGCGACCGGAATTCGTAACCCTGACGGATGGTGAAGACGGTCTGCCTGTCAAAGTCGAGCGTGTCGAGGATATTGGCCGGCACAAGATCGTTCGCACCGACTTCAACGGCAGTGAGATCAATGTCATCGTGCCGGAAGACGCAAGCATCTCCGACAGGCATAACCGCCTGAAGTTCGACCCAGCCGCCATCCATGTCTATGCGGATGGCTGGATCGTTGATGGCGAAGACCAAGCCAGGCAGAAGGGGGCTTCATCATGAACAAGACCCTGAACCATCGCGCCTGGTGGATGGTCCTTCCGGTGCTCATCCTGGTCGCCATGAATGCGGTCATTCCCTTGATGACCGTCGTCAATTTCTCGGTCCAAGAAGAGTTCTATGGTGAGTTTTCCTTTATTGGGATGCAATGGTTCGCCGATACGCTGACGAATGAGCGTTTCCAGAATGCCTTGATCCGGCAACTGGCGTTCACCTTTACCATTTTGCTGATTGAGATTCCGTTGGGGGTCTTTATCGCCCTGAAGATGCCGCGCTCCGGCCGTTGGGCGTCAGTCTGTCTGGTCTTGATGGCGCTACCGCTCCTGATTCCGTGGAACGTGGTCGGGGCGATGTGGAACATCTATGCCCTGCCGGATATCGGATTTATGGGATACATGATCAATGCTGGTGCAGGCTTCTTCGGCCATGACCCGGCCAATGGCCCCTGGTTCGATTATACGCAAGAGCCGGTCGCAGCTTGGTTCACGGTCATCCTGATGGATGTCTGGCACTGGACGTCGCTGGTGGTGCTGCTGGCCTATGCCGGGCTTCAATCCATCGACAATGCCTATTATCAGGCCGCCAGGATCGATGGTGCCTCCCGCTGGTCGGTGTTCCGATACATTCAGCTTCCGAAGATGAAGCACACGCTTACCATTGCAGTACTGCTGCGCTTCATGGACAGCTTCATGATCTATACGGAGCCTTCTGTTCTGACCGGCGGCGGCCCCGGCAATTCAACCACATTCCTATCCATCGATCTGGTGAAGATCGCACTCGGCCAGCAGGACCTGGGGAATGCAGCCGCGATGAGCATCATCTACTTCCTGATGATCCTGCTCGTCAGTTGGCTCTTCTACACCCTGACCATGCAGGGAGAGAAGAAATGAACAAGCGCTGGATCGTCCCCACCCTCTATATCATTTTCCTGATGCTGCCGATCTATTGGCTGCTGAACATGTCCTTCAAAACGACGAACGAGATTTTGGGCGGGTTTTCACTGTTCCCGGCAGAGTTCACGGTTGAGAGCTACGTGAAAATCTTTACCGATCCGACCTGGTATTCGGGTTACATCAACTCGATCATCTATGTCATGATCAATATGGTGATCTCCGTCGCCGTAGCACTGCCGGCGGCCTATGCCTTCTCGCGCTATCGTTTCCTGGGCGACAAGCATTTGTTCTTCTGGCTGCTGACCAATCGGATGGCACCCCCGGCGGTCTTCGCCCTGCCCTTCTTGCAGCTCTATTCGACCATGGGGCTGTTGGATACGACGCTGGCCGTCGCCCTCGCCCACTGTCTGTTCAACATCCCTCTCGCGGTTTGGATCTTGGAAGGGTTCATGTCCGGCGTCCCGAAAGAGATCGACGAGACCGCCTACATCGATGGCTATTCCTTCCCAAAATTCTTTGTGAAGATCTTCATGCCGCTGATCGCCTCGGGCATCGGTGTGACGGCGTTCTTCTGCTTCATGTTTTCCTGGGTGGAGATGCTGCTGGCGAAGACGTTGACCACGGTTTCCGCAAAGCCAATTGCCGCCGTGATGACCAAGACGGCCTCCACATCCGGCTACGAGCTGGGCCTGCTGGCTGCCGCCGGGGTCCTCACCATCATCCCGGGCGCCATCGTTATCTATTTCGTGCGAAATTACATCGCGAAGGGTTTCGCGATGGGGAGGGTCTGAGCCATGCAACGCCTTATCCTAGCGGCAACGGTCTTGCTCTTCCCACAAACGGTGTTTGCGCAGAACACAGACCCGACCGGGGTGTCATTCCTCGGCTGGATGGCCTGGACCTGGCAGACAGCCCTGTTCTTCACATGCATTGCGGTAGCCTTGCTGACCATGACGGTTTGGGAAATCGCAAAGCCCGGCGGCGCCCCCAGGGAGCCCGGGCTGCTCCGCATCGATACAACACGCGGCGACAGACTGTTCATCTCGCTTTTGAGCGCCGCGTATATTCATCTGGCATGGCTGGCTTTCTTCAGCGGACCTCTTTGGTGGGCATCCATCATCGCTGTGATCTGGGCCGCCGCCGTCGCAAAATGGGTGTAGGAACCCATCAAGATCGCCTTCGGACCGAAACCGATCGGGGCGAAGTCGTGTGACACGTCGAAGACGTGTTTAACAATCCGGAAAAAGCCGGAGAAAAAAGGGAGAAGGAGGACTCTATGAGAAAATCACTGTTGGCGGGCTTTGCCGCCATCGGTCTGCTTTGGGGGGGATCCGTGTCGGCAGACATGGGCGCCGCCGAAAAGTGGATCGATAGCGAGTTCAAGACATCCGTCTTGAACCGCGCGGACCAGCTCAAGGAAATGGAATGGTTCGTTAACGCGGCCCAGCCCTATAAAGGCATGGAAATCAACGTCCTGTCTGAAACCATTCCGACCCATACTTATGAGTCGGAGGTCCTGACCAAGGCATTTGAGGAAATCACCGGTATCAAGGTGAACCATCAGCTGCTCGGCGAAGGCGAAGTCGTCCAGGCCGTTCAGACCCAGATGCAGACGCGCCGAAATCTCTATGACGGCTATATCAATGATTCCGATTTGATCGGTACGCATTCCCGTCTGCAGCTTGCCTATAACCTGTCAGACCAAATGGCGGGCGATTGGAAAGGCACGACGAACCCGGGTCTCGACCTCGATGACTTCATGGGCATCACCTTCACGACCGGACCGGATGGTAAGCTCTATCAGCTTCCCGACCAGCAGTTCGCGAACCTCTATTGGTTCCGGAAAGACTGGTTCGACCGGGCCGATCTGCAGGCGAAGTTCAAGGAGATCTATGGCTATGATCTGGGCGTGCCGGTGAACTGGTCCGCTTATGAAGACATTGCCGAGTTCTTCAGTGTGCATGTGAAGGAAATCGACGGTGTCCGGATCTATGGTCACATGGATTACGGTAAGCGCGCGCCTGACCTCGGCTGGCGAATGACGGATGCCTGGCTTTCCATGGCCGGTGCGGGGTCCCCTGGTGAGCCGAATGGTGTTCCGATCGATGAATGGGGCATCCGGATGGAAGCCGGTTCCTGTAACCCTGCCGGTGCCAGCGTCACGCGCGGCGGCGGCACCAATGGTCCGGCTGCTGTCTATGCGATCCGGAAATGGGACGAATGGCTTCGGGCTTATGCGCCTCCCGGTGCGGCCAGCTACGACTTCTATCAGTCGCTGCCGGCACTGAGCCAAGGGAACGTGGCCCAGCAGATTTTCTGGTACACGGCTTTCACCGCTTCCATGGTTGCGCCGAAGTCTGATGGTAACAACACCGTCAATGATGCCGGTGAGCCGTTGTGGCGTATGGCACCATCTCCGCATGGTCCTTACTGGAAAGACGGCCAGAAAGTCGGTTATCAGGACGCTGGTTCCTGGACCTTCCTGAAGTCGACCCCGAATGATCGGGCGCAGGCTGCCTGGCTTTATGCTCAGTTCGTGGTCTCCAAGACCGTCGATGTGAAGAAAAGCCATGTTGGTCTGACCTTCATCCGCGACAGTACCGTCCGGCATCAGAGCTTCACAGACCGCGCCGAAAATCTTGGTGGTCTGATTGAGTTCTATCGGTCTCCGGATCGTGTCCGCTGGTCTCCGACCGGCATTAACGTTCCGGATTATCCGAAGCTGGCCCAGTTGTGGTGGCAGCAGATCGGTGACGTGAACTCAGGTGCCTTCACGCCGCAAGAAGCGATGGATCGCCTTGCCGGTGAAATGGACACGATCATGGGCCGGATGCAGCGCGCGGACGAAAACAGCAACGTCTATGGCGGCTGTGGCCCGCGTCTGAACGACGAAAAAGATGCGTCCGAATGGTTGGGGAAAGCTGACGGCCCGAAGGCGAAACTCGCCAACGAAAAGCCGAAGGGTGAAACCATCCCTTACGAGGAAATCATCAAACGCTGGCAGTAAATGCCACGTCAAAAGTTCCTGTGTAAGTAAAATCTAGTATGCGTAAAACTTGCATCGGTGCCCCTTAGTTTAGGTACCGACAGTTCCAAAAAACTTCGATTGAGCGCTGGGGTCATAACCCCGGCGCTTCTTTTTTCTGATAGGGAGTGCAGGGCTGTAGGGAGCGTAGGTCTGCATGGAGAGACCTAACGCTCGGTCACAAGAACCTGCGGCCTTGGGTCTGTTCTCAGGATCGCGAAGGTTTCATGATCCTGCCACCGGCCTGCAATGCAGAGATACTTGCGCGCCAACCCCTCCGGCTGGAACCCGGCCTGCAAGAGCAAGGATTTGGAGGCCATGTTTTCCCCCAGACAGGCGGCTTCGACGCGGTGGAGCTGAAGGCGGCGGAAGCAGAAATCGAGCGCGACCTGCACCGCTTCCGACATATAGCCTTTGCGCAGGAAAGGCTGACCGGTCCAGTAACCGATATTGGCCGACTGCACGACCCCACGACGAACATTCGCGACCGTGATGGACCCGACGAGCTTTCCGCCCCTGTTCTCATGGATAAAAAAGGCGAAGCTTGATTGATCGCGCCAATCATCCAACTGCCGATCGATCCGGCGTCGGTATCCAGCGGGGGTCAAGGCATCCCGGGGCCAGGCAGGCTCCCAAGGTTCAAGGAATTCTTTGCTCTCCTGCCTAAGCGCAATCCACTGGCGGCGGTCCTTGTGTCGCGGTGGACGTAAGCTGACCTTTGGCCCGACAAAGGTGATATCCGGTGGTCCGCGTCTGAACAGGTTCAAAAACGCCATGGAGAAGTGCCTCAGGCTGAACCCGGCAGGCGGCCTCGAATCACATCAAGCGGCTCCAGCCGATCCAAGGGGCCAATCGCCGCCAATGTCGGACGGCCGGAGAAGATGCGGCTCGCGGCACCCAGCACAGCATCCGCATCGACCGCTTCCAGTTTCTGCAGTTGTTCAGCCTCCCCCATCGGGCGACCATGGATCAACATATGCTGCCCCAACTGTTCTACGCGCCCGCCTGTCGCTTCCCGGGACATCAACAGGGAGGCTTTCAACTGCGCCTTCGCCCGGGCGAGTTCCTCGTCCGTAATTCCCTTCACCAGAAGCTTCTCGATCTCCCCGCACAGCACCGGAACGAGTTCGGAGGCTTCATCCTGCCCGGTACCGGCGTAAACCCCGAACAGTCCAGTGTCGGAAAAGGCCCAGCCGAAGCTATAGACGGAATAGACCAGCCCGCGCTTCTCCCGGATCTCCTGAAAGAGCCTGGACGCCATGCCGCCACCGAACAGCATGGAGAGAACACCGGCGGCATAATACCCATCATCGGCATAGGAGGCACCGGGGAACCCGAGCAGCAGGTGAACCTGTTCGCTGTCGCGATCCTCCCGCACCTCACCACCGCGATAGGCGGCGCCTTCCGGCTGCTCCGCTTGCGCGGTTTTGGGCAGGTCCGCAAAGGTATCAGCGGCGATATCAACCAGCCGATCATGATCAACCTTGCCTGCCGCCGCGAGCACCATTGTGTCCCCGACATAGCGTGTTGCCATGAAATCCCGAATTGCATCGCGTGGCATGTCGGTGACTGTCTCAACACTCCCCAACACCGGACGTCCCATCGCCTGTCCGGGAAATGCCGCTTCCTGGAAGAGGTCATAGACCAGATCATCCGGCGTGTCGTAGCACTGTCCGATTTCCTGCAGGATTACGGATCTCTCCCGCGCCAACTCGTCTTCATCAAAGGTGGGGTTCAAAAGAATGTCGGAGATTATATCGCTCGCAAGCGGTACATCTTCCGCCAGAACCTTTGCGTAATAGGCGGTATTTTCGCGCGCCGTATAGGCATTTAGGAAACCCCCAACCGCCTCAATCTCTTCGGCAATCTGTAGGGCAGAACGACGCTTGGTACCCTTGAAGGCCATATGCTCCAGGAAATGCGCAACGCCGTTGATTGGCGCCGGTTCCGCCCGCGCGCCAGCCCCGACCCAACAGCCGATTGACGCCGTGCCGACAGACTCCATGCTGTCAGTCGCCACTTTAAGACCATTGGGAAGTTCTGTTACCCGCGCGCTCATGCGTTTTGTTCTCCACCAACTCTGTTAGATCGGCGAACGGTCGCTTGCAGATCACCCAAGTTATTCCTCAGCCTATCAAAACGCTCCTCCCGATCAAACAGATCGGCGAGATGGTTCGGCAGTTCGGCGCGTATGCCGGTTGCTTCCTCTACCGCATCCGGGAACTTGGCCGGATGGGCGGTCGCGACACAGACCAACGGAATGCTTGGATCGCGTCGGCACGTCCAACCGGAAACGATCCCGATGGCGCTATGCGGATCGACCAGCTCCGCCGTGGCCGCATGAATGCCACGCATCGCCGCCGAGGATTCCTCATTCGACAACCGATGAGCCGCAAAAAGTCCCAACGCCCGGCGCCAACGACCCTCATCAAGATCCAACCTGCCGGACGCACGAAACGTCTGCATCAGATGCGAGGTTGCCTCCCCATCGCGATCCATCAGTTCGAATAACAGCCGCTCGAAATTACTCGACACCTGAATATCCATGGAGGGTGAAAGGGTTGGCACCACCTCGCGCATGGACATGTCATTGTCTTGGAAGAAACGAGACAGGATATCGTTTTCATTCGCGCCGACGATCAATTGCGCGATGGGCAGCCCCATCTCTCGCGCAGCATAGGCAGCAAAGACATTGCCAAAATTCCCGGTCGGAACAGCAAAAGCAATTTCTCGATCCGGCGCACCCAAGGCCAGGGAGGCATGGGCGTAATAGACGACCTGGGCCATGATCCGGCCCCAGTTGATCGAATTGACAGCGGACAGGTTCACCTCATCCCGGAAGGCAATGTCATTGAACAGCCCCTTAACCAGGTCCTGACAATCATCAAATGTCCCGGCAACTGCGAGGTTATGAACATTGAGGGAATCCACCGTCGTCATCTGCTTCCGCTGAACGTCCGATGTCCGGCCATCCGGATGCAGAATGAAGATGTCGATGGCGTCACGGTCCCGACAGGCTTCAATCGCCGCCGATCCCGTATCCCCTGACGTTGCGCCGACGATGGTGATACGCTCGCCCCGCTCTTTCAGGACGTGATCGAACATGCGGCCGATGAACTGCAGAGCATAATCCTTGAAGCTCAAGGTCGGCCCATGAAACAGCTCCATGACCCAGCTGTTATGGTCCAACTGCTTCAAAGGGGCGACGGCATCATGATCAAAGCCGGCATAGGTATCGGTCAGAATATCCGCCAGATCCGATTCATAGATCGTATCACCGACAAAGGGTTTGATGACCGCCAGCGCAATCTCAGCATAGGTTGCGCCGCGCAGGGCCCGCCATTCCTCACCGGAAAAGCGGGGCCACTGCTTTGGCACATAAAGGCCACCATCGCGGGCGAGACCCGTCAGCAGAACATCGCCGAAATCGAGTTCCGGGGCCTCTCCCCGCGTGCTTACATAACGCATCAGCACCCTCTTCCCCTCGTCTCTCAGACGCCTTAGCTGTCCGAGGCAACCTGGTGCATATGAACATCGCTCTGCGGGAACGGTATCGACAGACCCGCTTTCTCGATTTCTTCCTTCGCCTTGCGGGTCAGATCGAAACGCGTTGGCCAATAGTCACCGATTTCCACCCAGCACCGCAGCTGAAGATTAACCGCGCTATCCCCAAGCTCTGTGCACAGGACCTGGACATCGGGGTCTTTGCGAACCCGATCATCGCCGGTTGCGATCTTCTCCAGAACGGACATGCCGGCCCCGATATCATCGCCATAGGCAATCCCGACATTGATATCCAAACGACGCGTCGGGTTGCGGGAGAAGTTGGTGATCGAGGCGCCCCACAGGCTGCTATTCGGCACGACAACATATATGCCGTCGAAGGTCGTCAGCTTGGTCGTGAACAGGCCGATTTCTTCAACCGTGCCGCCAACACCGCCACCATCGATAAAATCGCCAACACCGAAAGGACGCAGCAACAAAAGCATGATGCCTGCGGAGATGTTCTGCAGCGTTCCCTGTAAGGCGAGACCAACCGCAAGACCTGCCGCACCGAGTACAGCCAGAACACTTGCCGTTTCAACGCCAAATCGGCTGAGGACCGTCACAACGGTCATCACCAGGATCGTGTAGCGAACGATTGACGCGATCACCGGGATCAGCGTCCGGTCGACTTCATCCCGTTTACCAAGCGCCTTGCGGACAGATTTGGAAACGACAGCGGCAAGCCACCAGCCGACAACCAGGATGACGGTTGCTTCGATAAGATTGAGCGCATAGTCCAGAACGACCGGCCCAATGACGCGGGCGGTTTCACCGCCTTGTTGCATTAATTCTTCCATCTATTCATCTCCAAGATGCGTTGGTCCGGCTAACAAGATGTCAAAAAACGCGCCCATAGCACTCATCTTTTGAAAACCAGGGATCAACCAGCCCCATACCTTTCCCTGATATGCCGTTTGAAAGCCTCCGGATCAAGCACTCGCCCGGTTGCTTCGGTCAGGATTTCAGCCATGCTCTGCGACGATGCCTTTGCATGCACGCGCGGTCCAAGCCAATCCTGTAAGCCAGAGAAGTCCCCACGCGCTATTCGGTCATCCATATCAGGCACGGCATCTCGCGCCGATTGCATTAATTGCGCTGCGGTCATGGCACCCAATGTGTAGGTCGGAAAATACCCAAAGGCCCCGTCGTACCAATGGATATCCTGCAGACACCCCTGTCCGTCATCCGCTGGTTCGATACCGAGCAGAGCCTGCAAGCCTTCCGCCCAGGCGCCCGGAAGATCAGCCACCGCAAGATCACCGGATAACATCGCGCGTTCCAGCCGTGTGCGCAGGATGACATGGGCCGGGTAGGTCACTTCATCGGCTTCAATCCGAATAAACCCGCGCTCGACCTTGTGTAGGATGCGCAACAGATTATCTGCCGCGAAGGAAGGGTCCGGCCCCAAATGGGTCTGCATCAAACCCGACGCCCAATTTGCGAAGGCTTGGGAGCGGCAGGCCTGCATTTCGACAATCAGGGACTGGCTTTCATGCATCGACATGCCGCGTGCGTCCCCAACCGGCTGCCGACACCAGGCGTCAGGCAGTCCCAGCTCATAGAGCGCATGACCGCATTCATGCATCGCTGACATGATGGCAAAGAACGGATCATTGGGCCGGAACCCAACCGTGATCCGTGAATCACCGCCATAGCCGGTTGAGAAGGGATGCGCGCTGACATCAATCCGACCTGCGCTGCCCAAGGGGAAACCGGCGGCTGTCACCATCGCCTCAACCAGGGCGCGCTGAGCCGCATCCGGAAAAGGACCCGACGGCAGATCAGGCGCCTGTCCTGCCGCTTGCCGGGAAAGGATATCGTCCAGAGCATCGGGCAGGAACGCCGCATAGTCTTCGAAGACATCCTCAAAATCTGTTACGCGCAGTCCCGGATCATAGCCATCCAGCAGCGCATCATAGGGATCAAGATCCAGCGCATTGCCGAGGGCGTTCGCCTCTTCGCGGGTAAGGGCAACCACATCTGCTAGAGCCGGCGCCACCGCATCGAAATCCGCATCGGCGCGCGCCTGTCGCCAGATGGTCTCGCAACGGCTATTGGCTTCCTGTTGCGCCGCAACCAGCTTTTCCGGGACGGCAGTGGCACGACGATAACTGCGCTGCATCGCATCCAGATTGGCCACCTGCCAGGGATCAAGATCCTTCCGCTCCCCCGCAGCCTGCCCGAGGAGATCGCCAATCGCCGGATCTGTCATGCGTTGATGCTGCAGAACCCGCATCGCACTCAATTGATCCGCCCGTGCCGGCGCCGCAGCGGGCGGCATCATCACGGACCAGTCCCAATGCAGAACTGTCGAGACCTCTCCCAGAATGGCAAGGTCCCGGAACCGGTCCTCCAGGATCGAATAGGCGCTCATCAACGCTCCCGCTTTAGGTGATAGATCACATAGATCGTTGCCAAACCGATGGCGAAGATAAACCAGGTAAGGGCGTATTGCAGATGATCATTGCGAATGTCCAAGGTCCATTGGCGCCCGACAGGATAAAGGCCCGGGATTTCCGTCCGCCCATCCATGACATAGTAACGGGGCAAGGCCTCCCCGGAGACATCCGACGCCTGCGCAATATCCAACCGATACCACATGTTCCGAGCTGGTTCATTCTCCGGAAGGAAAGCAGATTGGATCGCGCCCGCCGGCTTTTCAAATCTCAGCAGACCTTCAATCTCGACCTCACCGCTCAATTGCCCGTCCTGGCGCGTCGCCGGATCCTTAAACTCAAAGGGAACCCAACCGCGGTTGATCAACACAACGGCAGGCGCCCCATCATCACTGCGCCGCAAAGGCGTGAAGATGTGCAGACCGGGATTGCCGTTGAGGGACCGGTTCAGCAGGTGAACCTCCTGATCATGCAGGAACGTGCCTCGCAAGGTGACGTTGCGGTATTCCCACTCTTCTTCGGTGAGCTGCCCCGTGGGCATCGGCACGGCCGTTTGCTCCGCCCTTGTCTGCAAGCGGTCCACCAGCGTTTCCTTCCACTCCAAACGCTGCAATTGCCAGATCCCGAGCGTCAACAGGGCGATCAGTGCGGGGACAGTGAACAGGGTCGGAATCAGCGTGGGGCGAAACGGCATGACGGGCTCAATCTTCGAAAGTGTTTTGGCCGGTATCGCCGGCCCGATTGACATATTGCAGGGCGATCAGCAGCCCTTTGGTCTTCGGTAACAGGATCAGGACCAATATGATGCAAAGAAGGGTCAAAAGCAGTGCGGCAACCCAGATCGGCGCCCCCACCACCAAATGAAGCCAAACGCCGAAGCCGGAACAAACCGCGCCGACGAGAAAGACAATGAAGGGAACCGCGCCATCACCGGCATCTTCCTTGGACAAGTCCAGATCGCACACTGCGCACTGGTCCGTGACATTCAGGAAAGATTTATAGAGCCGCCCTTCCCCACATCGGGGGCATCGTCCTCTGAACCCCGTTTGCCAGGGTGACAACATAATCTCGGAATCGGACATGGAACCTGCTCCCAAATACGCAAGCGGCGGTTCCGAAAGGTCCCGCCGCTCAACAAGGTTATGCGCGTGTTACCGCAGAGCCGGATCAGCCGCCCCACCAATAGACGCAGATGAACAGGAAGAGCCAGACGACATCAACGAAGTGCCAGTACCAGGCAGCAGCCTCAAAGCCGAAATGACGGCCCGGCGTGAAGTGACCCTTCTTAGCCCGCACCAGACAGACAGCCAAGAAGATCGTCCCGACAAGCACGTGGAAGCCGTGGAAACCGGTCGCCATGTAGAAGGTCGAAGAATAAATGCCATCCGTGAACCCGAAGGCGGCATGGGAGTATTCGAAGGCCTGCAAGCAGGTGAACAACGCGCCAAGGATAACCGTGCACCACAGCCCTTTGACCAGACCTTCACGATCACCCTCCCGCAGCGCATGGTGCGCCCAGGTCACCGTGCATCCTGACAACAGCAGGATCAGCGTGTTCATGAAGGGCAGATCCCACGGATCGAAAGTCGCGATATGCGCCGGCGGCCATTGACCGCCATTGGCTTCGACACGGGCGAACTGAATCGCCTCTTCGGCATATAAGCTCGCGTCAAAGAACGCCCAGAAGAATGCGACGAAGAACATGACTTCCGAGGCAATGAACAATGTCATGCCATAGCGCAAACCAAGCTGTACGACCGGCTTATGGTCGCCGCCATGAGCTTCCTTCAGCACGTCACGCCACCAGACAATCATGGTGATAATCACCATCACGATGCCGATTGCCACGCCAGAAAGCCCGGCGCCGTCGAGGAAGCCGTTCTCCATATACATCACGGCACCCATCGCCAGGATAAAACCGCTCAAGGCACCGAGTGCGGGCCACGGGCTCGGGTTTACCAGATGGTAGTCGTGATTGACCTCGTGATGATCGCCGGCCATGTCTTCATCCCCTTCCGGCTGTCGCGCCACTGCGCCGCCGGTTCTTCCAAAAACAAACCCCTCGTGGGGTCATCCCCTGGGCACTTCGCCCTACCAATTTCCTAACCTCTCCCAGCCCGGCTGTCCAGCATCTAAGCCATCGATCACCGACACTGAAAGGGAAAGAATCTAGCGAACCGCCGATGCCTCCGCAGCTGTATCGACGCCGCCGCGTCCATCCGTCGCGCCAACGGTTCCGCTTTCCGCCTCTTCTTCGTCGAGTTCGGTTTCGAAGAAAGTATAGGAAAGCGTGATTGTCTTGATTTCCTTCGTATTCGGATCCCGCGCAAGCTCCGGGTCAACGAAGAAAGTAACCGGCATTTCGGCGGTCTGCCCCGGTTCCAAAACCTGCTCAGTGAAGCAGAAACATTCGATCTTGCTGAAATACAGTCCCGCCTTTTGGGGCGTTACGTTGAAAGACGCTGCACCGGCGGTTTTAAATCGGCTGCTATTGCGGGCCTTGTAGAAAGCCAGCCCCATTTCGCCCAGCTTCAGCGTCATTTCGCGCTGCACCGGAACAAAATTCCAGGCAAGACGGTCAGAGATACTGGCGTCGAAGCGGACCGTGATTTCCCGGTCGAGAACTTCGCCCGGCAAAGCCTCTGCTTGCTGCGTGGTGCCGCCATAGCCAGTCACACGGCAGAAGAGATCGTAAAGCGGCACGGCTGCGAAACTCACTCCGACCATCAAACAGGCAAAACCTGCGACCCCCAGCATGATCCGGCGGTTCTTACGAGACAGATCAGAGGTATCGCGATTGCTCATCCATTCATCCCAATGCGTACAATGGAAACGACGTAAAACAATAGGCAGAGCCCAGCCACGGTCAAGGCGATCGCAATATTGCGACCCCGCCGTTTTTTCATAAATGCCGATTTCTCAGCCTTGGTCATGTCATGATAGTCAGGAGATTCGCTCACGCTTGCCCTCCTACAGGCCAAACCCGGCTGTTCCGTCGACAATCAATGCCGCAAACAGCGCGAAAAGATAAAAGATGGAATAGCCGAACAAACGCTTGGCCGACTTATCCGTCTCGTCAAACCAGACGGAGACGGCCGCGATCAGGAACAATGCACCCATTACCGCTGCAACGCCGGCATAGAGAGTGCCTGCAAACCCCATGAACCAGGGGGCCAAAGCCATCGGGAACAGGATGATTGAATAGAACAGGATTTGTTTCTTCGTTTCCCGCGCGCCGGCAACGACCGGCAGCATGGGGACGCCGGCTTTCTCGTAATCACCGGAGCGGTAAAGCGCCAATGCCCAGAAATGCGGGGGCGTCCACAGGAAGATCAAGGCGAAGAGGATGATCGGCTCGAAAGTCACATCACCGGTGACCGCTGCCCAGCCGATTGCCGGCGGGAATGCGCCAGCCGCGCCACCAATCACGATGTTCTGCGGCGTACGACGCTTCAGCCACATTGTATAGACGAAGACATAGAAGAGGATTGCAGCCGCCAGTAATGCCGCCGCCATATAATTCACTGCAACGCCCATCAGCAGGACGGATCCGACAGAAAGGACGATCCCGAAGGTCAGCGCTTCTTCCGGCTCCACACGGCCCATCGGCAGGGCACGCCCCCTAGTCCGCGTCATCACCTGATCGATATCGCGATCATACCACATATTGATCGCGCCGGCTGCGCCGGAACCAACGGCAATGCATAAGACTGCAACAGCAGCAAGAACTGGGTGGAGATATCCCGGTGCAACCAGCAAGCCCGCCGCGCCCGTGAAAACGACCAAGGACATGACACGCGGTTTCAGCAGCGAGATATAATCTCGCACGCCACCGGTACGCATCCCGGGCAGACTGTTGTCACTCGCTGTATCGCTCATTGGTTCACCGTCATCCTCGGCACCGCAAACGTATGGCCCGGTATCTCCACCAACTGTTACCTTAAGTCCCAGCGGCTAAAGACCGGGCGGGCCGCACCCTGCGAACCCGCCCTATTGTCATTCCCTATCGGGCTTCATTCAAAGCCCAACCAGTCGCGCGCCTATTTGATGCGCGGCAGGTCGTTGAAGGTGTGGAATGGCGGCGGTGAAGACACCGTCCATTCAAGCGTCGTCGCGCCTTCACCCCAGTAGTTCGCACCGACTTTGCGGCCCGCCGTCAGGGTATAGAGCATGACGACAACGAAGAAGAGCGTCGACCCGAAGGAGATATAGGCCCCGATCGAGGAGATCGCATTCCACTCCGCAAATCCATCCGCATAGTCAATGTAGCGGCGCGGCATCCCAGCGAGACCCAGGAAATGCTGCGGGAAGAAGGTCAGGTTCACACCGATAAAAGTCGTCCAGAAATGTATCTGGCCCGCCCATGTGGGGATTTGGCGACCGGACATCTTGCCCATCCAGTAATACATACCCATGAACAGCGCAAAGACCGCGCCGAGGGAGAGCACATAGTGGAAGTG
>SPJL01010771.1_pt1 | contig 16126 bp, 15 predicted proteins | sample 3741751 | NCBI WGS metagenome assembly SPJL01 (sample SAMN10925998, study PRJNA522277) | cold seep metagenome | isolation source: Elba SIP-enriched marine methane seep metagenome, extraction at timepoint T3 | place: Italy: coast of Elba, Mediterranean Sea | reverse complement strand
CAGTACAAACACTGTCTGGTATTGGCCGCTCAACTGCCGCAGCCATTGTCAGCTTTGCCTTTGGACAGTCGCAAACCATTCTGGATGGTAATGTCAAACGCGTGCTTACTCGCCATTTTGACATTGAAGGCTGGCCAAACGCACCCAAAGTGAACAAACAACTTTGGACACTGGCAGAATCACTAGTGCCAAAAAACAGTATGATCCCTTATACCCAAGGCTTAATGGACTTAGGCGCAACGGTTTGTACCCGCAGCAAGCCGAAATGTAGTCAATGCCCACTGCAAAACAGCTGCCAAGCTTTGGCTCTCAATAAAAGTCAAAGCTTGCCAACCCCCAAACCCAAAAAAGCCACACCTCAAAAATTCACTACGATGTTGATCATTTACGATGGTAATCGTGTGCTGTTACAAAAGCGCCCGCAATCCGGAATATGGGCTGGATTATGGAGTCTGCCAGAAATCGGCATGGACGAGATTGCCAGCAAAGCAGTGAGTGCTACATTTGAGTTATACGCTGAACCCGATGAGCCGTTAGCAGTTGTGAAACATGTGTTTACCCACTACAAATTAGACATCACCCCACAACCCCTGGCATTAATATCCTCTCCTCAATCATCCACTTCAATGTTGCAGTGGATGAACATTGACACTGCGATTGATGCAGCTCTACCCACTCCTGTACGCAAGATACTGATTAGCTTTCAGCAGGATTTAAACAAATAATGTGGCAGTCGGTATTGCTGCGCACACATGTAGTGCGGAACTGTTTACAATAGTACTCAAACACTGATTGACGGAGCATGACATGAAAACATCATTAGCCACATCACTCTTAGCCAGTCTATTATTGTCCAGCATCACAAGTGTCGCAGGCCCCAACGGCATGGACATGGAAAAAATGATGCAGCAAGCAGAAGCTGCACAGGCCTGTTTCGAAAATATTGATGAATCCCAACTGATGGCGCTTGAAAAGCAAGGACGCAAAATGGAGCAAGAAATCAATGCACTGTGTAAAGCTGGTAAGGCATCAGTAGCGACAAGCAAAGCGATCAAATACAGTCTTAAAATGCAACAAGACCCAAGCTTTAAGCAGATTCAACAATGTGCAAAATATATGGATGGCATGATGCCAGTGCCCAAACCATACATGCCAATTGAGGAAGGCGAATCAGAAAAATCAACCAGTGTTTGTAACTAGAGCCTGCTGATGACCTTAGTGAACGTCAATCACTTCTGCAAAGGCTTGTGACTCCTCGATGGAGAGCTCAATATCTTCAATCATAGTGTCCATGTGGTTACCAGCGGACTCCACTTCTTGCTGAAAGCCCTCCATGGCTGCAACACTGCGGTTGTGTTTTAAATACAGCTGGTTGTCGTGCAACAGACTTAATAATGGCTCAACACTTTGATATGATTTTTTCATTGCCGTGTGTAATGCCTGATACTGCTGTTTAGTTTTTTTGAGGTTTTCGGCACTCTTAGTGCGTAAGTTTTTATTGTCGTATTGGCGCAACTCTCTACGCCACTCGATGAATAAACCTTTGGCTAAACGATCAACTGCTTTCATCTGTTTTTTTAGGCTTTTCGCCACATCGTCACTTTGTGCGTACGTTTCTGTCAAGGCGTCAATTTGTGCATTCAACTCAGTGGCATCATCGCTCATACCAGACAACACATCATAAGCATCCAACAAATATTGCTTAGTTTCTTCTTGTAGCGCTACGGTTTCCTGTAAACGCTCTAGCAATAAATCATGCTTGTTTTTTGCACCAACCTGCACTAAGGCATCATTTTTAACCGAATTAACCTTTTCCAAAGCGCTAGCCTGCATTTTGCTCAAGGTGCTACATGCACTCAGCACTAAACAAAGGCCAATTAAAAAAACTGTTTTAAACCTGATAATCACGAAATTTACCTTAATGAATAACTGTTATACCACTAGTAGTAACATAAAATATTACGGTCGGTTTTGCATGATCTTGATATCGTCACTCTGTTTTAATACACTCAATTTTTATAGCGTTTAAAGCAGCGTTAAGGCTCAAAAAAGTAAATGACATTAAACTTAAGTTCGCCATATACGATAATAACGTTACACTATTAACTCATTTGACCTAACTTAATGCTATGTTCGCTTATTTGTACAGAATGCATTCATTGACCACATCTCAACTACAACAAAAGGCTTGTTTTTTATTACTGCCTTTTTTACTAGTATCAACACTGACTAAAGCGAATACTGATCACGACCAGCAGTTAGACCCTGCAATAACACAAACCGCAAACCCTTTTTTTAACACGCAAAAAAACCGCTTAAAAAACCCAAACGCGGCGCTGGTTGAACTGGCATTTAAATTTGGAAAAAACCCAAGTGCCGAAAAATATCAGCAAGTTTATGCCGAGTATTGCCAAAAAGGCCGCGATGGCAATGCTAATGCTTTATTTGCACTTGGCTGGATGCATGAAACAGGTAAAGGCGGTGCCGCAAACAAAGCCATTGCTAAAAGCTTTTATTTAATGTCTGCGGATCGCAATAATCAGTTAGCCATGAATGCACTTGCCAAATTACCAGACACCGCTGACCAACAGTTCCCAATGTGTATGTTGCCAGATCCTAATGCCTATGCAGTGGAACGCGCTGATAGCCATAAACTACTGATAGCAAAGCTACATGCGGAACACAATGCGAAATTGCATGCAGAAGAAATTGCTCGGCAAACGGCACTAGCAGAAAAAGCCGCCAATACGGCCAGAGCCGAGCGCCTATTTAAACGCCAGCGCAAAATTTACCGTATGGTGAAACGTGTTGCGAGAAAATATCGCATTGACCCTAAACTAGTAATGTCTTTTATTGCGATTGAATCTGGTTTTGATACCTATGCCACTTCGGTCAAAAACGCGCAGGGCTTGATGCAGTTGATGCCATTTACCGCAGAACGATTTGGCATCAGAGACTCTTATAACCCAAAAGAAAATATCAAGGGTGGGGTACGCTACTTACGCTGGTTATTGGCTTACTATCAAGGCAATGTCGAGCTGGTTGCTGCAGCTTATAACTCGGGCGAAAGAACCGTAGATCGCTATAAAGGTGTGCCGCCATACCGTGAGACACAAAACTATGTGAAAAAAATCGCCAAGCTTTATGGCAAAGAAACCCATCCTTATCGTAAGCGTTATGTTAAACCTTCACCGATTGCACAGTTTTTTAGTCGGCATTTGATGTGATCTCAGTAACAAAAAAAGCGACTTTATCAAGTCGCTTTTTTTGTTACATCAGCCTGGATTATTGTTGATCCCAGCTGTCTTCCCACATGCAGTGTTTTACTTTTTGGCGGTTTGCAATTAGCTCATCAATGCTTGGCTCATCATTCAATGCACGCTTAATTGCCAACTTTGTTGCTTCATAGTTGTTTTTATACATGTCTGCTTTATCTAGATCTGGGTCAGTGGCAGCACCTGGATCAATCCATACCAAGCTAATAATACATAAGTCATTGACTTGATCTTTAGGGATAATGCCATCAATGACACAGTCCAGAATCGCGTCGGCTGTCGCTGCTTGAACAATACCACCAAAAAGGTCAATATTCGCTGCGTCTTTTAGTGTGACTTTGGGTACTGTCATACACACTGGGCGTACCATCTGGTTTAAATCACGCACAGCAAACATCGCTGTATGACCTTTGGTTTGTTGCATCAAATTTGCAAATGCCTGACCAACAGGCCCATCCACCGCACCAATTAAGATTTCTGGCATTGCTGCTGAAGTATCTTTGCCTTCTGTATATAGGGTTGCTTCACCCGCTTTAAACACGATTTTTGACATCTGTTTTCCTTAAGTTGTGTTAAATAAAAAAATGGTTGAATGATTTGCCACGCATTATACAAGCTATGCGTCCTGATTGACTAACTGCATATCGACATGAGGAATCCCTGCATCTGAGTAAGGCTCGCTGCTAACGACAAAACCAGCACGTCGATAAAACCCTATCGCATGCACTTGTGCTGAAAGCGAAATGTGCTGGATACCGTGTTGATGAAAGTACACGATTGCGGCATGTAATAATGCCGTGCCAACGCCTTGGCTGCGCCACGCTGCCAAAACCGCCATGCGGCCTATTTTGCCACTACTTAATATCGGTTGGTTCAACTCTGAACCAATGACTAAACGTACACAAGCAATAGGTTGAGCCTTGTGATCACAGGCTAATAAATGTATCGCTACTTTATCCTCTGTACCCCACTCAAGCGCCGGCGGCACATTTTGCTCGTTGATAAACACCAGCGTACGAATCTGCCTTAACGCCGCTTGATCTTGCAGGTATTGCCAATTGGCCAAACGAATATTGAATTTGTCGCTCATGATGTTGCGATAATACACGCTGAATTTGTTACACTAGCAGCTATCGATGATTACTGAATTTATTTTAAAGGTTTAATATGCAGAATATTCAAACAACAATAGCTCGCATCTTACTCGCCTCGGTGTTTTTAGGTCTGGTTTTACTCAAAGTCAGTGCAATTACTTCTACCCCGGATGGTTATCTTCAATACCAGATGACCCTAGGCCAGTTTGGTTTGCCAGGTATTTTTGCGCCACTATTAATCTTAATTCAATTAGTCGGCGGACTGGCACTACTCGTCGGCTTTAAAACAGCTTTATTTGCACGCATCCTGGCAGCACTAGCACTATTTTTTGCTATCGTCTTAAGTCAGGCATCTTATGACTTGTTATTTGTCTATCTTGGTATCGCAGGTGGCATGTTGCTCTTAAGTGTTTATCCAACAACACCTCTAAGTGTGGATAAATAAATCTAGCTTATATATTAAAAAAGCGATTCTAAATGAATCGCTTTTTTGTGCCTATGTTAAATTACTCCCACTCTAACGCGGGATAAATCGTGTTGATATTGCGACGATTGGCAATATTAAATAACACCCAGTTGTCTTTTTCACTGGCACCGGCTTTATCCATGGCTTCTTCCATACTGCCATCATTGTTAATAATCTCGCGTACATCATTCAGCACAACCGTTAAATAACGCTTAGCATTATCCAGTGCCTGTTGCCAATTTTTTGTCGCTGGCCCATGTCCAGGTACAACTTGCTGCACATCATATGTTTTTAAGTGATCAATCGCTGCAATCAAGCCTTTGATATCACCCTCAATGACAGGGGTACGCTCAATAAACAAAAGGTCACCAGCAAATAGTGTTTTACTTTGTTGATCGATCACTGTTAAGTCTGTATCCGTATGCGCAACGTCATGCACTTGCATGGTTAGAACACGGTCACCTAAATTGATGTCCGTTGCGCCATCAATTGACAGTGTTGGTAAGACAACCACTGTGCCATTGGCATCCTCCCCTAAAAAGCGCTCGTTCAATCTAGTATAAGCTTCCTCACGCAAAGTCAACGCCTCAGCCAGCTTATGGTGGCCTACAAAGGTGACATCTTTTTCATCTTTAAAAGCAGCATTACCAAACACATGGTCTGGATGCACATGGGTGTTTATCACATATAAAATTGGTTTATCAGTCACTGATCGAATGGCCGCTTTTAACTGCTGCCCCACTTTTAGGCTGCCTCCAGTGTCAATCACAGCGACTCCATTGCTACCCACCACAAAACTGGTGTTGCAAATATCACCTTGATAGCCATCATCAATATCTAGATGTTCACCATAGTGCACATAGATACCATTGCCTAATGATTCAATATAGTCTGATTGCGTCTGTTGCACTTGTTGTGAACAAGCGCCTAACAATAGCGTACAAATAACGAGCAAGCATCGCATCATCATGATTTTCCTTAAAGTTAAACAGGTTTTTTTCACCACCCTTAATGCAGGATACGCTAATATTAGACGGTGATACAATAAAACTCAGTAATAGTAGTCACATAATACAAAGGACAAAATAAGGATGAGGGACACCATCAAATATTCAAAAGTTGCAGTGCTACTGCACTGGTTAATTGCACTAGGCGTTTTTGCCATGTTAGCGCTTGGCTGGTTTATGTCAGACCTACCAAAAGATGCGCCTAAGCAGTCCAGTTATGACTTTTTAAACTTAGGTCTATATACTTGGGAATTAGCGAAAGAAGCCAGTCCACGCACTTTTTATTTTGGTCTGCACAAATCTATTGGGGTGACCTTATTAGCCTTGATCATCATCCGGTTACTATGGCGCATCACTCACAAAGCACCCGCAATGTTAGCTACCTATAAGCCTTGGGAGCGTAAACTAGCGACAGGTGCGCACCATACTTTGTACCTATTGATGCTTGTCATTCCTGTAAGCGGATTATTACAAGCCATTGCTAGCAAATATGGCGTGAAGTGGTTTGAGATTAAGATTTTACCCGGTTTGGACAACCCAGATATGCGCGAAGTGTTTCACGAAGTGCATGAAATTGCAGTTAGCTTAATCGTACTAGTCTTGATTTTACATATTGGGGGCGCACTCAAACATAAATTCATCGATAAAGATGACACGATGGAGCGAATGTCGCTTTAAAGGCTTCTACCTAAAGCCCGCTAAAGCGGGTTTTATTTTTTACTCATGAGTCAATCGTCCAAAGGAGGCTGCAATGGTTAAATGGATAATCGCAGGTATATTCGCGTTAAGCTTACTCATTGCTTGGCTGATTAATATGGACTACCTTTTTCCAAATGCCAATCAACTCCCCGATACGGGTAAAATGACAGCATTACAAACCACGATCAATAAATGCACTAATATCGCTGAAAAAGCAGCTGCACACCTAAAGGAAACGCTTGAATTTCAGCGCTTGGAAAAAATAGGTCGCCAAGCACGCGTGATGCGCTTATGTATGACTGATCACGGTTATCAACAGTCTAGCAAGTGGACTGCCTATGCAAAGCCATTGGCAAAAACAAAAGCCCAAACAGAAAATATATCCGTTGACGAGGCTTATGAAAACCTGCGCCGTGTGCATATGTTGCTACTGTCACCAGCATCAAAAGCACCCGCCTACTGGACGCCGCTAAAATAATCCCGCATCTAAACAAACAAAGCAGTGCAAACTCTTTGTTTGATTTTGCCCTTGCTGGCTTATAATCCCTAGCAATGAAAAAGCTGTTATTCAATCATGACTATGCGTTCTTAAAGCTGATTGCTTTTCGCCTGCAAATGGTCCTAGCCTATCAAATGATCGCTGTCGCTGTTGGCTGGCACATCTATGAAATTACCCGTGACCCTCTATCTTTAGGCCTGATAGGCCTTTCTGAAGTCGTCACCTATTTCAGTTGTGCCTTATTCGCAGGACATGCGATCGACCATTATCTCTCGCGGCGCTTTTTTGCCACACTAGCTGCTATGTTACTTGGCCTCAATGCAATATTTTTAACTTTGTTATCTGCTGACATGCTGGAAAGCCTCTTGAGCGGAAAGCTCAGCTATTGGATTTATGCCTCAATTGCTTTTACTGGGATTGCGCGTGCCTTTATCGCACCCAGCTACAACACCTTGTTTGCATTGATTATTCCACGTGACAAGTTTGCCAAGGCTAGCGGCCTGGGTAGTGCGCTGTTTCAAGCCGGTCTTGTGCTTGGCCCTGCCATGGGTGGGTTATTAGTTGGCTATGCCAGCAAAACGATTACCTACGGCGTCGCTGCTGGATTATGTTTTGGAGCCGCAGCAACGATGTTGCTGCTCAAAGTCAAAGAACCTCCAAAAGTAGATGAGGCCTTGCATGTATTTAAAAGTATCGGTGAAGGCTTGCGCTTTGTGTTTAACAAACAAGTCATTCTAGCTGCATCAAGTCTGGATATGTTTGCCGTATTATTTGGTGGTGCAACGGCGTTATTGCCAGCGTTTATCCATGATATTTATCACCTGGGAGCGGAGAGCCTTGGTCTTCTAAGAGCATCTCCTGCAGTGGGCTCAATTTTGATTGGCTTATGGCTAGCCAGACATCCTATTAACCATCATGCAGGTAAATGGCTATTATCCACGGTTGCCTGCTTTGGCGTGTGTATGATCGGTTTCGGCTTAGCCAAAAGCTTTTATGCCGCCATGGCGATGTTGTTTTTGGCAGGTTTATTTGATGGCTTATCCATGGTGCTCAGACAAACCATTTTGCAATTGGCCACACCTGATCATATGCGTGGCAGAGTGTCTGCGATTAACGGCTTATTTATCGGCTCTTCTAACGAAATTGGTGCATTTGAATCAGGCGTTGCAGCAAAATTGTTAGGGCTGGTGCCATCTGTCATTTTTGGCGGGTGCATGACCTTGGCTGTTGTTGCCACAACTGCCAGATTTGCACCAAAGTTAAGAACACTCTCACTCAAAGAGCTACACTAAGTAATCCATTTTTTTACTCAGGATTAAATATTCTGACGTAGTGTCCGTTAACTCCATTGTAATTTAAATTAGGCTATACCTTTGGATTTTACTAGGCCTTGCTGATCTGTATTGGTTTTAATTGGATTCATTAAACATTAAGTTAGCGGTTACACTTTGCAAAAAATAACAAACAATACACATGAAATTTTAGATCACCTGATTGCTTTAACTGGTGAGCGCGACCTTGCGTCTTTGGAGCGCTTGCTGGCACGCTCATTATCAGAGTTTTTAGGCAATGATGTCGCCAAAGACGTGGTGAAGATCTTTCATGTACGCAACTTAAAAGATCAGATATTCACCACTATGCAAAGTAAACGCAGCATTGAAGGTGAAGACATTCCGCCTGCCTACAAAGACGCCTTAACCTACTGTTTTATTTCTGGTGATGACCATCTGTATATTGACCCAGACAATAATGAAGTCGCTTTGTATCCGCTGCACAACTCGCAGCACGAAGTCATGGCAGTGATTGCCTTACACACACTGATCAAAGATCCAGACATTAAAAAAGTGATTCGTCAGGTGATTCGGGTTTACCAAAACTACACTAGCCTGATTCGCGATAACGAACATGACACCTTAACAGGTTTACTGAATCGCAAGACTTTTGAATACCGTATGCAAAAAATGCTGACGGTCATGCACAAAACTAAACAGCGCCACGATGACCAACTTAATAGTGCGTACTTTTTAGCCGTATTTGATATTGATCGCTTTAAGCGCATTAATGATGAATATGGGCATTTGATTGGTGATGAAGTCTTGTTAACCTTTTCTCAGCTGATGAAACGCTCATTCCGCGAAAAAGACATGTTATTCCGCTACGGTGGTGAAGAGTTCATCACTGTCTTTGAGTGTGCACAGGCACAAGATATCGACACCGTTTTAGAGCGATTTAGAAAAATGGTCGAAACACACCAGTTTCCAACCGTTAACAACATCACTGTCAGCATGGGTTACACACAAGTGCAACCATATGACATGACGCTACAGGTTGTAGGTCGTGCAGACCAAGCGCTATATCACGCCAAAGAAAATGGCCGTAATCAAATTCAAGAGTATGAAAAACTCTTGAAAGCAGGCATCTTGCACGAAGCAAAAAAAGAAAACGAGTTGGAATTATTCTAATCTCAGCTTAAACGCTTAAACAGTCCATCTTTTCCACGTTTAATATACCGTTTGATCCAGCAGTAAACGATTTTAAATGTCATTGATAGTGGCAATTTTTAACGTTATAGTATTATTGCTATTATAAGAATTAAATTCTAAGGTTTGGCTGGATGTCGGAAACAAAACCCATATTGCTCATTATCGATGATGACCCACTCATCACCGACACACTGCACTTTGTGTTGAATAAACACTTTGACGTACGTGTAGCAGAGTCGCTGAGCCAGACTGAAAGCTTATTAAGGCAGCTTGATCAAGATCCTGCATTGGCCTTAGTTGACTTAGGCCTGCCTCCGACACCGCATACGCCTGAAGAAGGTTTTAAGGTGGTTTCTAAACTTCTGGCACATTCGCCATCGATTAAAATCCATGTGCTTTCAGGACAAAATAACGACAGCAACATTAATCGCGCTTTATCCTTAGGGGCTCTGGACTTTATTGCCAAACCCTGTGATATCGACCAGCTGAAAGGCAAGCTGCTTTCTGCACTGGTTGTTCAGGACATTGAAGTCAACACACAACAACCTGAGCATGTATCGACAGATCGCTTGCTAGGTCAAAGCCTGCCAGTTCAGGCATTAAAAATGCAGATTCAGCAATTTGCTGACTCGCCATTTCCAGTGCTCATTGAAGGCGAATCAGGTGTTGGTAAAGAAAAAATCGCCAACCTGTTTCATACTGAAAGCACACGTCAAGATAAACCGTATTTATCCATTAACTGCGCTTCAATTTCGCCACAACTAGCAGAATCTATTTTATTTGGACACATTAAAGGCGCATTTACAGGTGCAGTCGCTACGCGTAGTGGCTATTTTGAAGATGCAGAAGACGGCACTTTATTTCTAGATGAAATTGGCGAGCTACCGCTAGATTTACAGTCAAAATTATTGCGTGTACTCGAAAACAATGAATTTCAACGTGTGGGCGAAACGCGTACGCGTAAGAGCCGCGCGCGCATTGTGGCAGCCACCAACCGTAATTTAAGGCAGGAAGTCAAAGAAGGCCGTTTTAGGGGTGACTTATACTATCGTTTGTCAGTGTTCTCAGTCAGCGCACCTCCCTTGAGAGAGTTGGGAGAAGACAAACACTTATTACGTAAATTCTTCACAGCCTTTTACGCCAAAGAAATTGGCCAGACGCCTTTTACACTGACTAGCGAAGCAGAAGATGCTTGGTTAAATTATCACTTTCCTGGCAACGTTAGAGAGCTGCGTAACATTGTCATTCGCCTGATTGCAAAATATGCAGGCAAAGCTGTAGAAACCAGTGAGCTACAGGCTGAATTTGACTTGAGCACACCTTTTGCAGAAGTCGAGCAGCTAGATATTAATGATCAACAAAGCCTCGAAGAGCATGCAAAAAATCACCTTAAGAGCCAGGTGAGTATTGCACTCGATAGTGTGCTCAAATCATGGGAGCGCGCCTATCTTAACGCTGCGATGGAAATTACCCACGGTAACTTGAGCCAAGCGTCGAAACTATTGGGCGTGAATCGCACGACACTGTATAGTCGTATGAACACCCTCGAAGAAGTCAAATCTTAATCCACTATGTATAACCCGCACTTTGGCCTTGAACAAGCGCCATTCAAAATCACGCCTAATACTGAGTTCTTTTTTCATGGTGGCAACCGTGGCGCAATCCTCGAAGCCTTAAGTTATGCCATCAAAGAAGGTGAGGGTATTATCAAAGTTGTCGGTGAAGTGGGTAGCGGCAAAACCATGATCTGCCGCATGTTGCAAAGCACCTTGCCTGAATCAATTGAAACAGTCTATTTGGCAATTCCTAGCGTTGCGCCTGAACATGTCCTAAAAGCCATCGCGTATGAACTTAATATGCGACTGCCAAAAGACGCAGACCGGTTAAAAATCTTGCAGCGCTTACAAAGCTATTTGCTCAAACGCCATGCCAATGGACAACAAACTGTGCTGTTCGTTGAAGAAGCGCAGGCGATGCCGATCGCAACCCTAGAAGAAATTCGCTTGCTCTCTAATCTAGAAACGAACCAAGATAAACTACTGCAAATTGTTTTATTTGGTCAGCCTGAGCTAGATGAAAATCTCGAAGCCGAAAATATCCGGCAGTTGCGTGACCGTATCACGCATAGCTTTAACCTAGGACCATTCGAGGCAGATGAAATTGGCGAGTACTTAAGTTTTCGTCTGCGCGCAGCGGGCTATCATGGCCCAGAGCTGTTTACTACCAAAAGTATCAAAAAAATTGCCCGCGCCAGCGAAGGTCTGCTGCGCCGCGTCAATATTCTGGCAGACAAAAGCTTGTTATCAGCGTTTTCAGAAAATGCTTATCAAGTCCTCCCAAAACACGTCAACGCCGCGATACAGGACAGTGAATTTGCACCTAAATCCAACTCTCGAAAAGGCTTTTGGCTATTAGTCACCCTTGGAGCCTTACTACTAATCATTGCACTGGTATTTACCACAACGGCAAACAAACAGTCCGTACAGTCTGCATCTGGTACATTGAAACCTAAAGCACGCTCAATCGCAGAAATAGATAAAGAAGAAGCAGTAAAACGACAAAAGCAGATTAAACCCAAAGCGCCACAAACTTACCAGTTAGCATCCCAGTTGGCCTATAGTAAAGCCATGCTTAAGCATATGATTGATCATCAGCACCATACGATTCAAATGTTGACAGCTAAAAACGATAAAGATGTTGACCGCGTCATGGTGGTGCTCGCAAAACAGCTGGAGTTACCCAGCTTGTTTTTGATCAAAAAACAAGCTCCGTCAAAGGCCACGATCATATTATATGGTGATTATGCCAATGCCTCGTCTGCTGCCACTGCATTAGCATTGTTGCCTAATGACATTAAATCCCATAAACCATTTCTGACAACGTTTAATCAAGCACTAGAATAGCCGTTTGTAATCACTGCTTAGAACGGTTTTTTACACCCAACTACCGCTCCCAACAGGTGAAAATCTCTATCTTTTACGGTAAGATTACTGCATAATGTTCGATCGCGATTAAAATATTAATTCAGGGAGGCAGCTTGTCTCAAGCGGCAGTTTTTTTAAAACATAGCTACCTAGCAATCAGTCTGTCTGTATTGCTTGCCGCCTGTGCTCACCAAACAACCATTACACCCTCCACAGGTCACATTGATGGCAAAAACACTGCGCCTAACCAACAAAGCCCTGACGTAAATTCTCAAGAAACATCTCCGCCACCTACCCCAGCAGCAGCGGCAGAAAATAACGCAGCCAGTCAACAAGCGATTCCTGCACCAATCACTTCTGAAGTGTATTTACCGCCGCCTAAACCAACGCAAAAACCGCAAACCTATAGTGTGGTTGTCTATGACACCCCTGTGAAAGAAGTCTTGTTTGCAATTGCACGTGATAGCCAGTTGAATATTGATATCCATCCATCGATACAAGGTAATGTAACTTTAAACGCGGTTGACCAAACACTGACGTCAATTCTGCAACGCCTGGCAAAGCAAGTAGACTTAACTTATCGCATAGAAAACAATGTATTATTCATAGCGCCAGACATGCCTGTCTTACGTAATTACAAAGTGGATTACGTCAATATGTCTCGAGATACAAAGGGCTTTATCGGTGCCGATGGTCAGATTTCTAGCACGCAGCAAACTGCTGGCGCAGGCGGCAGTATCAGCAATACCGCGGGTAACGGGGCGAATAACAGCTCTCGCACAGCAGTGCAATCGCAGGCAACCAACCAATTGTTGCAAACCTTAATACAAAATATTAAGGACATCCTGAACGAAACGGATAAAACTGTGATGGCGACACGTTTTGGCACCAGTTCATCTAACGATATGTCAGGAATCGACTCAGAAGATAGTGCTAAACAGTTTGACCTAGAAAACTCTATGCGCATGCAACAGCAGACTGAGTACAAAACACTTTATGCAGCCAAGGTGATCGCCAACCCTGAGACAGGGGTGATCAGTGTTCGCGCGACGCAGAAACAACACGAACGTGTGAAAGCTTTTATTGATCAAGTCATGGGCAGTGCTAAGCGCCAAGTGCTGATCGAAGCCACAATTGTTGAAGTAAGCCTTAGTGACGGCTTCCAGACAGGAATTGACTGGAGCCGCTTTGGTAACTCTTCCTCCAGCAGTGGCTTTACGTTTCAACAATCATTGGGCGCCACAATTGATGCCAGCAGCAACGGTTTTGCCGTAGGTTATATTAACCCAACTGGTAGCCTTGGTAATATAGCTGCCTCCGTCAACTTATTACAGCAGTTTGGCGATACCAAAGTATTGTCCAGTCCCAAGCTGATGGTCTTAAACAACCAAACCGCGGTGCTTAAAGTTGTCGACAACCTGGTCTACTTCACTGTTCAAGCACAGCTTTCACCAGGCAACCTCAACCAAAATGCAGTGAATGCTTTTACCACTACGCCGAATACAGTCCCAGTTGGCGTTGTCATGAGTGTGACTCCACAGATTAGCAATGATAATTTGGTTAACATCAATGTGCGTCCCAGCATTTCTCGAAAAATAGCTGATGTTGTCGACCCGAACCCTGCGTTGACTGAATCCAATATTGAATCCAAAATCCCCGTGATTCAAGTACGCGAAATGGAGTCACTATTACAAATCAGAAGTGGGAATACTGCGGTGTTAGGCGGCTTAATGGAAGATCGTATTCAGCGCAATACAGACCAAGTCCCTGGCCTGGCAGATGTACCAGTGGTTGGCGAAGCACTCAAAGGCCGAGACAATCTGACACAAAAAACTGAACTGGTCATCTTTTTAAGACCAACAGTCATTCCTAATGCGAGCCTGGAGAGCGACGAACTATCAGGCTATCAGGATTTTTTACCTGCGCGCCAGCTTGAAAAAACCATTCAAATGCAACCCCAAAGGTAAGGCTTCATGAGTTTACTAATGAAGGCGCTTGCTAATGCAGAAGAAAACAAGCGCGTCTTAAGCCAACGAGTACAACAAGAAGATAGTCAGCAACAACAAGCTGCTGCAAATATATTCACGGCCAGTCAAAATCCAAATACTTCTTTTTCGATACTGATTAATGGGCTGATTGTCCTAATTGTGATTGGTATTTTCTGGTTTAGCTATAAGCTTTATCAACTCAATCAAATTCCATCGAATCTGGCGGTTACTACCTTACCGACACAACTACCGATGACACAGGGGAAATTATTACCCGAGCCAGCAGCTGGTCAGATACAAACCACCATGGTAAGCTCCGAACCTAAAGTCACCGATTCTGCAAACAATTCTGAAAAAATTATCGCGTCTCTACCAAAAGCTAAAAAATCCAAGGCTAAGGCTAAAGTCAATACTAAAACAATTACAAAACAAGCCCAAAGAGTTGAGCCTGAGCCAATCAACACGGTTGTCACTGGCAAGATAGCCGCATTTTCTGATGCACAAGGCTTGGAAGACTCTGAAGCCTCAACAACCGCACAAGACGCAAGCAAGTCGCAAATTGGACCATCACAAATTAAAGTTGAGCATAAAGCAGGTAACGTTGTACTCGACCAACGCTTGCAGAATGCTTATCAGGCTTTTGTCTCTGGTAATCCCAGCGAAGCTAAATCACTGTATCGCGACGTATTAAAACAAGACATCTATCAGACAGATGCACTGTTAGGTATGGCTGCAATTGCACAAAAACAAGGCCGTTATGCCGATGCGGCTGGCTGGTATCAAAAAGCCCTCGCTACTGAGCCCAACAATCCAGATGCTCTAGCGGGTTTAGCCGCCACAAGCCCGCAACCAGATGCTCGCAGCCAAGCGCTTCGGCTTCAAAAACTCATTCGTAAACAACCTTACCATGCACAACATTATGCCAACCTTGGTAATTTATACGCTTCACAACGTGCCTGGACTAAAGCACAAGCTGCTTTTTTTGAAGCCAACCGCCATGATAAGCATAATGCGCAGTTTGCCTTTAATCTGGCTGTGAGCCTAGAGCATCTGGGCAAGCCTAGCTTGGCAATTCAACATTACCAACGCGCTTTGGCATTAGTGAAGTCACAAAACCTTTCGGTGCCTAACTCAACACAAATTCAGCAAAGGTTAGATGTCTTGCAATAGGTAAATCTCTGATGAACACGCAAACTTCAAAATTACGCCTTGGTGAACTGATGACCAAACTTGGCTTAATCAGCCAAGACCAGTTGCACATTGCGTTGATGGAACAAGCCAAGAACGACATGCCGATTGGTCGCCAATTGGTGCGTTTGGGGTTTGTTACCGAGGCAATGGTTCGCGACACATTAGCTGAGACCTTAGGACACGAGAGTATTGATCTTGCTACCGTGGTGGCTGATCGCGAAGCACTTGAACTGGTACCAGAAGACTTTTGTAAGCGTTATCACTTGTTACCTGTGGCCTATGAAGACAGCACACAGACAATGACAGTCGCCATGTCTGACCTGTTTAACGTTGTGGCTTTAGATCACTTGCGCGCGCTATTAGGTGAATCTGTCCAGATCAAACCCTTGCTTGCTGCAGAGGCGCAACTTGAGGAAACGATTGACCACTTTTATGGTTATGAACTCTCTGTAGATGGGATTTTACGCGAGATTGAAACAGGCGAAATTGACTATCAGAGT
>SPJL01001480.1_pt1 | contig 16175 bp, 13 predicted proteins | sample 3741751 | NCBI WGS metagenome assembly SPJL01 (sample SAMN10925998, study PRJNA522277) | cold seep metagenome | isolation source: Elba SIP-enriched marine methane seep metagenome, extraction at timepoint T3 | place: Italy: coast of Elba, Mediterranean Sea | reverse complement strand
GTGTCTGTGGTTGATTTGCATAAACCGCACGCATGGCTCTAGCACTCCAATAGCGCCAGCGAGCTCTCTTTTGTTGTACTTTGGGCATTTGCCCAATCGTTGCCAACAAAGCTGTCCAGTCTTCCGCTCTCAAAGCTGCACGTGCACGCCAGGCTAAGCGCTCCAGATAAAACTCGTTTTGCTGTAATACCGCTGGTAGGTCTGTATGACGATAGGCACGTTGATAGTAACGCAACGCATTAGGGTTTACATTTTTGGCAGCACGATAAGCCACCACTTCCCATGCTCCTAGACGGTCTTGGTGCGAAAAGTGTTGCTGAAAACCCTGCAACAGTTTAGCTGCGGCACTTGGATTTTTGCTAGCTAATCTATCCAGTGCATACAAATTCAGTGTCACACCCAACGGCTTGTGAAAACTCGCCACACGCTTACTTAAAAAACGCTTGGGATTCTTACGCGCGCGGTCAAATAGTCTGACTGTTTTTCTATTAATTCCAGGAAGTTGCAGTGACAACTCTTTTGCCAATTGCCGCTGCCCTTTAAGCGCTGCCATTCTGATGCGCGTTTGAGTCTGCGGGTACTGAATCACCTGCCTGACACGCATCAAATTAAATAGGCCATTACAATCGCCTGGTCGTTTTTTGGGATAATACCAAAGCGTTTTTACCGCTTCGCGATTCACTTGCCCAAACTGCTTGGCTTTAGCCTCCCATAACCGACACTCAACACCAACATCATGTCCCTTATAATATTGTGAAGCATCCAGCAATGCTGCCCACTGGCCTGACTTGCCCAATTTTTTTAAATTCATGGCTTGCAGCTGTGGATAGAACGCATAGTCTTGCGATTGCTGCATTAACTGCTGAATGTCTGAAATAGGTGTCTGTTTGAAATTACGCTTGATTAACCAATAAACTGCATACGGCGCCAAATCATCGCCTTGGCGCTTCAATTGTTGTGCGGTTTGCTTGAGTAGCGTTATCTGTTTTTTTTCATATGCCTGGTAGGCGCGTTCAATCAGGCTAGATTTAGCCATTGCCAGACTACAAAAACAAAAGCTAATGCAAAGGCTAAAAGCCCATTTTAGAATAATACTTGGTCGCAACATAGTAATGTCGTGCGCTGTTTAATCCATTGGTAATTGATCACGGTTAGTGACTTAAGAATAATTGATAGATCAAAACACCAATGCCAGATATAACCGTCAGATACAGTGTTATTTTAAGAAATTGAAAGAAATAGTGTTTATAACGCACTTCACCAAAGATCAGATAACAAGCCCAGAGCACAGCCCCGACTGCCAAGACTAGTACGGCCATCGCTCTAACAAACATCATTACACTGATTCCTTATTGGGCTGCAAAAATTGCGTAAACATCAGAAGTCAGGATAAACAATGTTCGATAACGGATCAGGTTGGCTGTCACTCAATGCTTCAGCTGTATCTTCTTCCATTGTTTGAAATGACCATGCTGTGGTCGAATCCATTAATTCGCGCAATAACTGATTATTCAAGGCATGTCCTGACTTATAGGCATAAAAGGCACCTAATATTGGATAACCTGTCATGTATAAATCACCTATGGCATCCAGGACTTTATGCTTCACAAACTCATCCTGGTCACGCAGGCCGTCTTCGTTCAGCACACTATATTCATCTAGTACGATAGCATTATCTAGACTGCCACCTCTGGCTAAGCCGTTGGCGCGCAGATATTCGACTTCGTGCCGAAAACCAAATGTTCTGGCACGACTGATCTTTTGTATATAATTTGGTGTGCTCAGATCCATGGTCACGCGACTACCTGAATCTTCAAATACTGGGTGATTAAAATCTATCGTAAAATCGACTTTAAACCCGTTATGCGGTTCAAACCGCACCCATTTATCGCCGTCTTCAACAGTCACCGTCTGGCGTATTTTGATAAACTTTCTTGCAGCGTTTTGCTCTTCAATCCCGGCATCCTGAATTAAATAGACAAACGGACTAGCGCTGCCATCCATGATCGGAATTTCTGGTGCATTAATTTCAATCAACACATTATCCACACCTAAGCCAGCTAATGCAGACATGATGTGCTCAACGGTTGAAACGCGCACACCATTTTCATCCAGTGCAGAACACAATCGTGTATCTTTCACTGCAGCAGGTGTTGCTCGAATTGTATTTGGCATTGGTAAATCCACGCGCTGAAACACAATCCCGTGATCAACCTCCGCTGGTTTTAAGGTAATGGTCACCTTTTTACCATTGTGCAAACCTACGCCACTTGCACTAATGGCTTTTTGTAATGTTTTTTGTTTTATCATCTGTTTGCAACCACACCCTTAAACATAGCGTTGTTCTTTGTTTCATTATACGAAAAAACGCAGCAAATAGGGCCACACTCGTACAAGTCGAGTGTGGCTGGGCATGTGTAGCAAAATAAACGTGTCAGTGATTAGTTTGCCTGATGGCGCAAGAACGTTGGAATATCGTACTCATCAACACCATTTTTTTTCATTTCTTCTAGCGTAGTACGGTGTGAGTTTGCCGCAAACACTTCACGATTATCTTCTGTTGCAGGTTCTGCCGCAGCTTGTGGCTGTGCATTCACTGCTTGCTTTTCAACGACTTTAAGCTCTGGCTGACCTGCGACTTGCTGCTCGGCTGACAAACCAGTTGCTACCATGGTGACACGCAGACCACTGCCAATATTTTCATCAAACACATTACCAACAATTACGGTTGCGTCATCGGCTGTGAATTCTTTAATGGTGTTCATCACATCATAGTACTCTTGCAATTCAAACTGAGTAGACGTCGTGATATTGACCAACACACCACGCGCATTGGCAAGGTTAATGTCTTCCAACAATGGACTAGCGACTGCTTGTTCTGCTGCGATTCTTGCACGATCAGCACCTTCTGCAATCGCAGAACCCATCATAGCCATACCCATTTCGCTCATCACTGTACGCACGTCAGCAAAGTCAACGTTAACCAGGCCTGGACAGTTGATGATCTCTGCAATGCCAGACACTGCGTTGTGCAACACGTCATTGGCTGCTCTAAATGCTTCTAAGAATGGGACATTTTTACCCAATACTTCAATGAGTTTTTCATTTGGAATCACAATTAATGAATCCACATATTTTTCCAGCTCTTCCAGACCTTCTGCAGCGACCTTGGTACGCTTACCTTCAAATCCAAATGGTTTGGTCACCACGGCCACTGTTAAGATTCCCATGTCTTTTGCAACTTGTGCGATGACAGGCGCTGCACCTGTACCAGTACCACCCCCCATACCAGCAGTAATAAATAGCATATCTGCGCCTTCGATCAACTCTGCAATTGCATCGCGATCTTCCATCGCAGCATCACGGCCAATTGAAGGTTTTGCACCAGCACCCAAGCCACGGGTAATGTTATTACCAATTTGCAATACTGTTTTTGCCTGACTCTTATTCAAAGCCTGTGAGTCCGTATTAGCACAGATAAACTCTACACCGCCCACTTCTTTATTAATCATATGGTCTACGGCATTACCGCCACAGCCCCCAACACCAATGACTTTGATGACCGCTTCTTGTGAAGCGTTTTCCAATATTTCAAACATCCTTACTCTCCTTAAGTTTATTTCGCTCAACACATGGTCAGCGCATGCCACTCCACTGACACTCCCCTACAACTAAAACGTACTCTGAAACCAGCTTTTCATCGCGCTGACAGCGCGGCTAAAGCCATTTTGCTCCAAAGCCTCACTATGTTTATCAACAACCTGTTCCTGCCCAATCATCAATAAACCCACACCAGTGGCATATCTCGGGTTACTCACCACCTCTGATAAACCACCAACATTCTTTGGCAGCCCGACTCTGACTGGCATTTCAAACACCTCTTCACCCAGCTCAATCATGCCCTTCATCATCGAAGCACCACCTGTAATCACCACACCAGCAGCAATTGTTTGTTCCAAACCACTTTTTTGCAGCTCGCTTATCACCATCTTATAAAGCTCTGCAATACGCTGCTCTAATATATCTGACAAGGTTGTTGCAGCCAGCTCGCGTGGCTCGCGATCATCCACACCAGCCACTTCAATCATCTCGCGACTGTCTGCCAGCTTAGTATGTGCGCAGCCATGCTGAATCTTGATTTCCTCTGCAGTCGCTGTGCGTGTTCTAAATGCCACTGCAATGTCATTGGTCATCTGATCACCTGCAATCGGCAGCACTGCAGTATGGCGAATCGTGCCATTTTTATACACGGCGATATCGGTTGTACCGCCACCAATATCCACCAGACAAACACCAAGCTCACGCTCGTCTTCTGTTAATACAGCTTTACCAGAAGCCAATGGCTGAAGACTTAAACTCACTGGCTCAACGCCACAGCGCTTAATGCATTTCAGAATATTTTCAGCAGCTGTAATCGCACCAGAAACAATATGCACTCGGACATCCAAACGCTTACCACTCATGCCTAGCGGCGAGCGCACATCATTCTGTCCATCAATCTCAAACTCCTGTGTTAAGCAATGCAAGATCTCCTGATCTGCTGGCAATGACATCGCCTTGGCCGTCTCTATCACATAATCCACATCATATTGTGTGACTTCACCATCTCTGATCTTAACCATGCCATGTGAGTTATAGCTTTTGATATGACTGCCAGAGATGCCTGAGAACACATGTTCTACCTTGCAATCAGCCATCAGCTCAGCTTCTTCCAAGGCACGCTGTACAGACTGCACGGTCAACTCAATATCTACTACCACGCCTTTTTTCAAACCGCGCGATACATGCTGCCCCAAACCGACGACTTCAATACTGTTGTCAGCTTGCAGCTCTGCCACAATCGCTACAATTTTCGATGTACCTATATCCAGTCCAACGATTAATTTTTTGTTTTCATCCTCTTTCGTCATTGCCTCTCCCTACAGCGCTGCTGGTTGCTTTTGCTTCTATGACTGATGGCTGCTTTATTGCAAACCCATCTTTATAACGCAAATCAACATAGTCAATTTTTCCGTGCCATTCACCAACACTTTCTCGATACAACATAACAAATCTCCGTAAGTTTTGTATCGCATTCTTTGCACTGCCTATCTCAACAGTCATGCCGCTACTCGTGGTTAATCGCCACGAAAAACGCTCAGACAGCGTTAAACTAGCAATCTGTAAATTCGCCTGTTTAAGCATCGCACTCAATGACTTATATTGCTCAAACACACGTCTGGCTGACTCTAATGGCCCCACCAACATGGGCAGCACACCATCCATTACTGCGTTAAACACTTTGCCTTGTTGACTGATCAGCGCTGTTTCACCCCATCTTGCAAATGCTTGATGCTCAACCACTGTCGCCGTAATCATTCGTTGTTGCCAATGACGGCGAATGCTGACACGATCTACCCAAGGCAGGCCTTCAAACGCCTGATGTAAACGATTTAAATCTACAGCAAAGAAATTCATGCCCTTCACACTATCTACTACTAGCTGCACCTGCTTGCGCGTCACATGGTTTAATTTACCATCCACTTTGACCGCTTGCACTGGAAACCAATCAGCTCTCTGTTTCACGTAATGCCACACGCTGATCAGCAAAAAGATCATCAAAAACACCAAAAGTGCTTTCGTTAATCGATTCAACTGCTGCGGGTTATCCCACATGCGCATGCTCCAAAATCATCACCACCAGTTTTTCAAAGTCAATCCCATTAGCCTTAGCTGCCATCGGTACTAGACTATGATCTGTCATTCCTGGGCTTGTATTCGCCTCTAAAAAATAATGCTGCCCTTCTGTATCCATTAGAAAATCAACGCGCCCCCAGCTGCGACCACCGATCAATTCAAATGCCTTGATCGCTTGTTGCTGAATCACCGCTACTTTGTCTGCTGGTAAATCTGCAGGACAGTAGTAACGTGTGTCATCACTCAGGTACTTCGCGTCATAATCATAAAATTCATTCTGCGGCACAATCTGTACCACTGGTAGTGGCTGCAGCGTGCCTGTTTCATCTGCCAGTAGGCTCACCGTGTATTCACCTGCATCAATGGCTGACTCAGCCAACACCAATGGATCAGATGCTTTGGCAAGTGCATATGCCGCCGGCAATTCTTCTACTGTTTTGACTTTGCTAATGCCAATACTAGATCCTTCATTGGCTGGCTTTACAAACATTGGCAATCCAAGCGTCTCTACAACCTCATCCCAATTAGTGACATCGTTTAACACCTCAAATACCGGTGTAGGTATCTGATTCAAGTGCCATAATGACTTCGTACGCCACTTGTCCATTGCTAGCGCTGATGCCATGACACCGCTACCCGTGTATGGAATGTGCAATAACTCCAATACTCCCTGAATACAACCATCTTCGCCATAACGCCCATGTAGCGTATTAAACACACGCTGGTAGTCAGTCAAGGCTGTCAACGGTTGCTCTTTCGGATCAAAAGCTTCAGCCTCAACACCTTGTTTTTGCAGCGCATTTAGCACCGCCGCACCACTTTTTAATGACACAGCACGTTCTGCAGAGTCACCGCCCATCAACACAGCCACTTTGCCAAAGTCTTTTGCTGACAATCGACTCACTGGGCGTAATCTCCAATCATTTTCACTTCGTGCACTAGCACCACACCAAACTGTTCTTTTACGGTGTATTGAATGTGTTTAATTAACAACTCAATGTCCATGGCATTCGCTTCGCCAACATTCTCGATAAAATTCGCGTGTTTTTCTGAGACCTGCGCGCCACCAATGATGTAACCTTTCAAACCAGCAGCCTCAATCAAACGCGCGGCATAGTCTCCCTCAGGGTTTCTAAACGTCGAGCCTGCTGTGTGCTTATTGAGTGGCTGTGAGATCATTCTTTTGGCTAACAAATCCTTAATCGCTTGCTGCTCTGTTTCGGCGTCACCGTTTGCTAAATGCAGCTCAGCTGCCACATACCATTCATCCGCAACTGGTTTGGTCACATGTCGATATTCCGCTTTAAACGCATCCCTTTGGCGTTTCACCAACTCACCTTGGCGGTTAATCATAGTCACTGACGTTACTACATCCCAGGTTTCACTACCGTAACAACCTGCATTCATTGCCAATGCACCACCCACCGTGCCAGGAATACCTGCAAAAAATGCTGCACCTTTTTTACCTGCTTTGGCACAAAATTTTGCCAGTTTGCCACACGTCACCCCCGCGTCTGCCAATATCATGTCACCTTGCTCTGATAAGTTTTTTAACACGTTATGCATCACAATCACGACACCAGCAACACCACCATCTCTAACCAATAAGTTTGAACCCAGCCCAACAAATATTATTGTCGTCTTATCATCTTGGCTTGCTAAAAAAGTTTGCAAATCTTCCAAATCAGCTGGGATAAACAGCCATTCAGCTTCACCCCCTACGCGCCAGCTGGTATAGCGCGCCATAGAGGCATTCGCTTGCAACTTACCTCTTACATTTGGCATGACATCGCTGAGCTTGAGCGCATTCATTTTGCGGCCTCTGCTAATGCCTGTGTTTTCATCGCCACCTGACCAATCGAACCGGCACCCATCACAATAACTACATCACCTGCTTGCGCAATGGCAACCAGACTTTCTGGCATAGCATCAGTGCTCTCTACAAACACAGGCTCTACCTGCCCAGCTACACGAATCGCACGAATCAAACTTCGTGTATCTGCAGCCACAATAGGCGTTTCGCCTGCTGAATACACCTCTGTTAATAACACCACATCCGCACTGGATAACACCTTCACGAAGTCTTCAAAACAATCTCTTGTGCGCGTATAACGATGCGGTTGAAAAGCAATCACCAAACGTCTATCTGGATAAGCATCTCTAGCCGCACTGATCACTGCTGCCATTTCTACTGGGTGATGCCCGTAATCATCAATCAGCGTATATACACCGCCTGTTTGACTAGGCACATCGCCATACACTTCAAACCTTCTGCCTACACCTTTAAATTTGGCTAACGCACTGACGATGGCTGCGTCTGGCACATTGAGCTCTGTTGCAATTGCAATCGCTGCCAATGCATTTAACACATAGTGGTGACCAGGCATATTCAAGGTAATGTCTAATTCGTTAGTCACACCATTCACACGCACCGCAGTAAAGTGCATTTTGCCGTTGTCCGCAACGACGTTCTTAGCCATAAAATTGGCTTCTTCACTTAAACCATAGGTGACAAACTGCTTGGTCACACGTGGCATAATTTCGCGGATGTTTTCATCATCAATGCAGACCACTGCAACACCCCAAAATGGCAACTGCTGCAAAAACTCCACAAATGCACTTTTGAGCTTGTCAAAACGATGCTCATAGGTATCCATGTGATCTTGATCAATATTGGTCACAACAGCCAACACCGGCGCCAAGTGCAAAAATGAAGCGTCTGACTCATCAGCCTCTGCCACAATATATTCGCCAGCCCCCAACTTGGCATTGGCATTAGCCGCTGCCAACTTTCCACCAATGACAAAGGTGGGGTCCATCTCTGCCTCTGCCAAAATACTGGCAATCAGACTGGTGGTTGTGGTCTTCCCATGTGTACCTGCCACAGCAATGCCCTGCTTAAACCGCATCAATTCAGCCAACATCACTGCACGCGGCACCACGGGTATTTTTAGCTCGCGCGCTTGCACCACTTCAGGATTATCGTCTTTGACAGCACTGGAAATCACAACAGCGTCAGCTGCTTGGACATTGTCACCTTGGTGCCCCTGATAAATGGTTGCACCAAAGCTTGCTAATCGCTCTGTTACTGCTGTCTGGTTCAAGTCTGAACCTGAGACCGCATAGCCTTGGTTGAGTAAGACCTCTGCAATCCCGCTCATGCCTGCGCCGCCTATCCCGACAAAATGTATATTTTTAACTTTATGTTTCATATTGCTGTTGCCTCACAGATTGAGGCCACTGTTTGTGTCGCCTGCGGCTTGCCCAACGCTAAAGCTCGCTCAGCCATGGCCAAACATTTTTCTCTATTCATGTCTTTAATCAGTGCAACTACCCACTCCACGCTCATATCACGCTGCTGTATCATCACTGCCGCATCATGATCCACTAAATACTGTCCATTCGTCGTTTGATGATCATCTACTGCAAATGGAAATGGCACCAACACACTGGCCACGCCTGCAGCAGATAATTCAGCCACCGTTAGTGCTCCCGAACGACAAATCACCAAATCCGCCCAATCATAAGCAGCCGCCATGTCCTGAATAAAGGCAACTGTTTTCACCTCAATGTGGGCTGCGACATAGGCTTCTTCTAAGTCTGCAATATGCTTTTCACCAGCCTGATGCATGACTTCAATTTCTGAGCGGTCAAATACGCTAAAAGCTTCGGGCAAAATCGTATTCAGTGCTTTAGCACCCAAGCTACCGCCAACGACCAAAATTCTTAAAGGGCCTTGCCGCCCACCGAATCGCTCTACAGGTTTTTGTACTGTTACAATATCTGCACGCACTGGGTTACCGACTAAGTGCGCACGCGCTCCAAAGGCTGCTGGAAATGCAGCCAATGTTTTATTCGATAACTTGGATAACACCTTATTGGTCAAACCTGCCACTGAGTTTTGTTCATGAATCACCAATGGGATACGCATTAACTTCGCAACAACCCCCCCTGGAAATGCCGCAAATCCGCCCATCCCTAAAATCAGATTGGGCTTGCTGTTTCGGATACCCTGGTAGGCTTGTTTTAAGGCCAATAATAATCGCATTGGCAACTTCACCCAGCCCATCAGCCCTTTGCCTCGCACACCTTTCATGGTGATCATGGCCTTGTCATACGGCTTATTCGCAATCAAACGATTTTCCATGCCACCCTCAGTGCATAACCATGTCACACGCCAGCCTTTGTCCATCAATGCGTCAGCGACTGCCATGGCAGGATAAACATGTCCGCCAGTACCGCCTGCCATTACCATCAGGGTTTTACTCATACATAAATCCCTTTTTGAACACAACGGTTTTCATAGTCGATACGCAGCATGATTGCCATCGCGACCATGGTGACGATCATGCTACTGCCCCCATACGACATCAGTGGCATGGTCACTCCTGTTGCCGGTAGCACATTCACCGTCACACCAATATGGACGATACTTTGTATTGCAATCCAGATACTGATGCCATAGGCCAATAGTGCTGCAAATGGTCTATCAAATTGCTGCGCTTGTTTACCCAGCTGAAAACCTTTGATCACAATAAAACTGATTAAACCAATCACTGCTGCCACGCCAATCAGACCGCATTCTTCTGCCACCACAGAAATCAAAAAGTCGTTGTAGGCTTCTGGCAGAATCATTTTGGCCCAACCACCGCCAAGACCCACGCCAGTCAAGCCGCCTTTACCGTAGGACATTAATGACACCATCACCTGAAAGCCACCTTTATCCTTATCTGCCCATGGGCCATTTAACAAGGTATCAATACGTGCAATTCGATACTCTGCTGTATTAATAAACCAGTATCCACCCACGATTAAAATCAAGATCAATCCAATAAAGATTTTGAGGTTAATACCAGCCAGCCACATCATACAAATCGCTATCGATGCAATCACAATAAACGTACTAAAATCTGGCTGCCCCATCAATAAAGCACCAATCAAAATCAGCACTAAAAAGACTGGCAAAAACGAATGTTTGAACACATGCATCACACTAGCTTTGCGTACCGCAAAATTTGCCAGATAAATAATCAAGGCCAGCTTGATCGTCTCAGAAGGCTGGAAGCTGAAAAATACAAGATTGATCCAACGTGTTGAGTTGTTGATGGTTTGCCCGATGCCTGGTATCAATAACAAAAACAATAATGCAATACCAATGGCAAATACGCTCACTGCATGTTTTTCCAATAAGCGCATGGGTATTTGATAAACCAGTATACCCATGCCTAAACCTAAGCAAATAAAAGTGGCTTGCCTTTTGACAAAGTAAAACTCGTCATAACTGAATTTTTCGCCCATTCCACTAACCGTCATCGAGGCCGATAACACCATGACTAGTCCTAAGCCCAACAGCAGTAACAATGCTAATAGGTAGCTGCTGTCATACATCTTACGTTTATTGGCTTGTCCAATATTAAGTGCTTGCTGCATCATTGCTGCACCTCGCTGGCTTGTGTTAACTGCTGCACAGCATGCATAAATGCCTCACCGCGATGCTGATAGTTATCAAACATATCAAAGCTTGCACACGCTGGAGACAGCAAAACTGCATCACCTGCTTTGGCTAATTTTTTGCAGATATTGACCGCTTCTGACATATCTAAAGCACGGTACATTGGTACTGCTGTTGGCAATAAGACGTCCTCTATCAACTGGGCATCGTGCCCTATCAGCACTACTGCTGATAATTGATCGGCCACTTTTGCCATTGGAGAAAAATCCTGATCCTTGCCCTCTCCGCCAGCAATCAACACCACTGGCTGTGTTAAGCCTTCGATCGCAGCAATGGTTGCACCAACGTTGGTGGCTTTTGAGTCATTAAAATAGTCTACGTCCTGATGCTCGGCCACCCATTGCACACGGTGTGGCAAACCATCAAAGTCATACAAGGCGTTTAGCATGGCATGCTGTGGCACGCCAATCGCATCACACAAACCCATGGCTGCCATCGCATTCACCATATTATGTGCGCCAATCAGCTTTAACTCAGTGACGTTCATCAGCTTCTGCTCACCCTGTGCCAGCCATACACCATTATCTGCTTCGATTAATCCATAATCAGCGTTATTCTCTGGCGCACCTAAACCAAAGCTGACCTGAGATAATTGTGGCCTTGCCATCAACATACTCCAAGCATCATCACGATTCAGCACCTGCACCGTGGCATGATAAAAAATTCGGGCCTTTGCGATCGCATATGACTGCAATTCGTCATAGCGATCCATATGATCCTGTGTCAGGTTTAGCATCGTTGCAGCATCTAATGCCAAACTATGGGTGGTTTCAAGCTGAAAGCTCGATAGCTCTAACACATAAACATCTGGCGTTGGCTGCATCAATGCTTCCATCACTGGCAAACCAATATTACCCGCTACGATGGTATCCAAGCCCCCGGTCTCACACATCTTTCCTGTCAGCGTTGTGACTGTCGTTTTGCCATTGCTACCTGTAATCCCAATCACTTTGGCGTTTTTTGGCCTAAATTGTGCGAACAGTTCCACATCACCAACAATGACAATCTCTTTTGCTTTTGCAGCCTGCAGCAAAGGTATTTCTGTTGAAATGCCTGGGCTAACAACGATCACGCCAACTTTATCTAATAAGCCTTCTTTAAAGCTTCCTGCCAATATTTGTACTGCTGGAAATTCTGCTTGTAGCGCCTTAACCTGCGCTTCATCAAACTGACTATCAGCCACACGCACAGCTGCCCCTTGCGCCACTAACCAGCGCAAAGTTGCCATGCCAGACTTGCCTAAGCCCAGCACCAAAAACAACTGTTTGTTTAACTCAATTTGCATTGCAATCGTGTTACCTAAGTTTCAGGGTTGATAACCCAATCAATACCAACATCATGGTAATAATCCAAAAACGCACAACCACTTGCGTCTCTTTCCAGCCTTTTTTCTCATAGTGGTGATGTAATGGCGCCATTAGCAAAATACGCTTGCCTTGGCCTGTTTTTGATTTCGTGTATTTAAAGTAGCTCACCTGAGCCGCCACTGAGATGGTCTCGACCACAAACACGCCACCCATGATGAACAAAATCACTTCTTGTCGCACAATCACGGCCACCACACCTAACGCCGCACCTAACGCTAATGCGCCAACATCACCCATAAAGACCTCTGCTGGATAAGCGTTAAACCACAGAAAACCCAATCCAGCGCCTACAATGCAAGCGCAAAAGATCGCCACTTCACCCGCCCCTTGAATATAGGGAATATTCAAATATTCTGAATAATCTACGCGACCAGATAAATAAGCAAAGATGGCTAAGGCACCTGCGACCATGACTGTTGGCAAGATTGCCAAACCATCTAAACCATCAGTTAAGTTCACCGCATTACTACTGCCCACAATCACTAAATAGGTCAGCATAATAAAACCGCCCGCACTCAGTGGCATCATCACATCTTTGAGCACTGGGAAGATAAAAGTCGTTTCTGCAGCACTTGGTGCAGTCATTTGCAAATAGATCGCAGCGCCAAAACCCACAACGGATTGCCAGAAATACTTCTCTTTAGGTAATAGACCATCACTATTATCTTTGATGATCTTGCGCCAATCATCGACCCAGCCGACTGCGCCAAATCCCAAGGTCGTGAGCAGCACTACCCAGATATAGCGATTGTGCAAGTCACCCCACAGCAAAGTTGCCACACTAATGGCCACCAAAATCAGTGCCCCACCCATGGTTGGCGTACCAGCCTTGGTTAAATGTGTTTGCGGGCCATCGCGACGCACTACCTGGCCAACCTTATAATCTGTCAATTTACGAATCATCATCGGACCGACGACAAATGAAATAATCAGTGCCGTCATGGTCGCCAAGATGGCGCGCAGGGTAATATAGTTAAATACCTGCAAATCATGAAAGGTATTCGGCATTGTTTCGGCCAGGTACTCTGCTAATAGTAATAACATTTAGTGCACCGCCTTTTTATTGTTTGTTGTAATTGCGTCCACGACACGTTCCATCTTCATAAACCTTGAGCCTTTCACCAGTACAGTGCACTGCTCTTTTAATTGTTGTTTTAATTGTTCAATCAGTGTTTCTACTGATTCAAAATGCGAACCTGCTGTACCAAAAGCCTGACTCATTTCAGCACTTAGTTCGCCCAGGGTATAAAGTGCCGTCACGCCTGCTGCTCTAGCATATTCACCTGATTTAGCATGTAGTTGCCCAGCAGCATCACCAAGCTCCCCCATATCCCCTGCCACAAGAATGGTCTCACCATCCATGGCAGCCAACACATCAATGGCTACCTGCATCGACATCGGGTTGGCATTATAAGTATCATTAATCACTAATGCACCTGCCAATCCATTTAATCGCTGCAATCGGCCAGCAACATCTTTAAAATTTTCTATACCCGCTTTAATTGCTTCCAGAGGCAGGTCTAATGCCACAGCAACACAAGCGGCTGCCAATGCATTTTTTGCGTTATGCGCACCCAAGCAGTTTAATGTCACAGCCAATTCACCTTTAGGTGTACTGATTTTCAACGTACCTTTAGCGGCCAAGACACCGCGCACAGCATTACCTTCGCCCAGACCAAAACGTAGTTGTTTTTTGCCTTTTGCCAAGTTACTCCACATCGAATAAAACTTGTCATCACCGTTTAAAACCACCGTGCCTCTATCTGCAACACCCTCAATAATTTCACCTTTGGCCGCTGCAATTGCTTCTAATGAGCCGAGCTCACCTATGTGCGCATTACCTGCGTTATTAATGACCACCACATCTGGCTTAGCGATATTGGTCAAATAACGGATCTCGCCCGCATGGTTCATGCCCATTTCCACGACAGCGTACTGATGCGTTTTGCGCATCGATAACAATGTCAAAGGCATACCAATATGGTTATTTAAATTGCCTTTTGTCGCTAACACTTTGTCAGCATCACCAGTTTGCGCTGCAAAAATATTCGCCAACATTTCTTTGACTGTGGTTTTACCGTTGCTGCCCGTCACGCCAATGACTGGGCCAGCAAATCGTTGTCGCCAGTCACCCGCCAATAATCCAAGCGCCTGATAGGTATCCTTTACGATCAACGCAGGCGACAATGCAACTGCATCACTGCCTTGATTTACAACTACGCCAGCGGCGCCTTGCGCTAGTGCCTGCTCAGCGTAGACATGTCCATCAAACTTTTCGCCCTTCAGTGCAAAAAACAGCTGCCCTTTCGTGATCGCACGACTGTCTGTCCCCACCGAATCAAACACCATGTCACTGCCATGCAGTGTGCCACGCATTGCTGTTGCAGCCTGGCTTAGCGTCATCATGGCTGCACCCGCCTGCTGTTCAACACTTTCTTTACCACTTTCACATCGCTATAGGCGTGCTTCACACCAGCAATTTCCTGATATTCTTCATGGCCTTTACCCGCGATCAACACCACATCTTCAGGCTTTGCGGACTGCAAGGCAGTCTTGATTGCTGCTTCACGATCAACCTCTACCCAATAAGCACCGTCCAACCCCTCTTCAATGTCTTGAATAATCACCATTGGCGCTTCATCACGTGGATTATCAGAAGTCACCACCACTTTGTCTGCAAAAGTACTGACGGCTCTTCCCATCAAAGCGCGCTTACCTGTGTCACGATTACCACCACAGCCAAACACACACCACAATTGCGCACCTTCAGCGCAATGCTGACGCAAACTTTTGAGCACTGTTTCCAAAGCTGCTGGTGTGTGTGCATAGTCAATCACGACTAACGGCTTGCCCTCGCCGCCAAGCTGCTGCATGCGCCCTGCAACAGGTGTGATTTTTGCCACTGCAGTTTGAATCGCTTCATAACTGACATTTTCTGCGAACATCGTTGCCACTACTGCTAACACATTCAGCGCGTTAAACTCGCCGACCACTTCGGCTTGCACCGCAAACTTATCGGTCGGTGTTACCACATTCATCATCAAGCCTGACTGGTTCAAAGTCACAGCTTCACCGCGTATGTGATTATCAGTGAGGCCGACATCCAGACCATACGTCAATACAGGCTTACCGTTGTCGATCAAACTCTGCGCAACGGTGCGGCCAAACATATCATCAGTATTAATGACCACTTGCTTTAGGCCTTCCCATTCGAGCAAGCGTCTTTTTGCCGCGCCATAAGCCGCCATGGTCTGGTGATAATCCAAGTGATCTCTTGAGAGGTTAGTAAACACCGCAATATCAAAATTGACACCACACACACGGTCTTGCACCAAACCATGCGAAGAAACTTCCATCGCTACCACTTGATTCTCTTCGGCCACGATTTCAGCCATCATCGACTGCAGCACAATCGCATCTGGCGTGGTGTTATGGGTCGGTTTGAGTTTCTTAACCGCTCCGTAACCAAGCGTCCCTAACACGGCAGATTGTTGCCCAACAGCACTAAAGGCCTGCGCCAACCACTGTGTCACTGTAGTTTTTCCGTTAGTGCCCGTCACACCGATCACCTTGCACTGCTGCGTTGGCTCGCCATAATAAGCAGCACCAATCTCACCTGC
>SPJL01010657.1_pt1 | contig 16200 bp, 13 predicted proteins | sample 3741751 | NCBI WGS metagenome assembly SPJL01 (sample SAMN10925998, study PRJNA522277) | cold seep metagenome | isolation source: Elba SIP-enriched marine methane seep metagenome, extraction at timepoint T3 | place: Italy: coast of Elba, Mediterranean Sea | reverse complement strand
GCTGATTAATAGTAAAAATGGTGGCTATGACGCACGCTTGATTATTCGCGGCGCAGGCTTGAAAGCGCCTTATGGCATTCGCGAAATCATGGTGATTCGTGATGGTGTACCGATGAGTGACCCAGATAGTTTCACTAGACTGGATTTTATTGATACCCAGGATATTGAGCGTATTGAAATTGCAAAAGGGCCAGGTAATTTATTCAGTCCAGGTACAGCAGGCGGCGCTATCCAAATTATTTCCAAGTCAGTTTTTGATGAAACGGGTAATAACATCAAACTTGGTGTGGGTGAACAAGGCTCACGTAACCTTCATCTTAGGTATGGTGGGATGCTTAATGAACATCATACACTGGCGCTTACTTTTTCACATCGTGCGCAAGAGAATCATTGGCGCGCATGGAATGATTTTGAAACCAATATGCTAGGTCTCAAGCATGGCTTACTGCTAAACAATGATGCCGTGCTAGAAAGCGAAATCAGCTATAGCGAGGCTGATATGCAATTGCCTGGTGCTATGGATGAAGCATTATATCGCGAGTATAAAAACACGGGAGAGCAGAATGATACCTCTAGACCGTGGAAGCACTCTGGGCGCTACTCAAAAATATTGTTTATGAACTCACGTTATGAGCAGGAAATTGGCAATTGGACTTTTCGCCCACGTGTCTACTATAACGCTTGGAAACACTATCACCCTGTGACTGGCATGATCAATGAGTCAGGAGACTGGACGAAAAATCTAGGGACTGATATTGAAAATATATTTAAACATAAACTGGGTGAAATAGAAGCATCTCTGGTAGCAGGATTAACCATTAGGCGTACCTGGAATGATGATGTGCGCAAATATCAGTATGCTGAACTCAGTACGATTCCATTTGGTTCTCAAGCAGGGCGAATTATCAGGACGCTATCAGATGAAAAAGGTGCATTGGCGCAACAGCAAAAACAAGACAACCTGCTTTATGGTGTCTTTATGCAAGAGAGCTTGCAATTAGGCGCTAAAACCTTAATTGACGTTGGGTTTCGCTATGATCGCTCACGTTTAGAAATAGAAGAAAATGAGATCACAAGATATGACTATGCCAGTGGTCAATACATGACAGGTGATGGCCTTCAGAAGGTGAAAAAGAATTTTAAATTGTTTTCTCCAAAGCTTGGCATCAGTTATGAGTTGACACCAGCATTTAGTGTATTTGGCTCATTAGCACAAGCAGACCAGCTGCCTTCGGATGGAGAGGTGATATCAAATCATAATCTGAATACCTCAACTACCCGCAATGTAGAGGTCGGCTTGAAAGGAAGAAGCCAGCATTGGAGTGTTGATCTGGCTGTCTATCAAGCCAAGGTGCAAGATGAAATTGTCAGTATTTATGAAGATGGTGCCAGTGAGTATACCAATGCGGGGGAAACTGACAAAAAGGGTGTCGAGCTGGCTGGCTCTTTCTTCCTTAACAATCACCTGCAAATTGGTGGTAGCTATGCCTATAGTGACTATGAATTTGAAAGCTTCAATGAGCCAATTCGTAGTGGAAGAACAGTCAACAACTATGACAGAAGTGGTAATGCTCTGCCATATGTCCCCAAACACCAGTATTCGGTCTTCATGCAATATGACCATCCTTCTGGATTTAAAGCCAGGCTGCAGGGCAATAGCTGGGGAGAGTACTGGTTAGATAATGCTAACACTGAGAAATATGGCGGCTATGACATGGTGATGTCGTTGATGCTTGGTTATAGCAAAGGCTCTCACAATATTAGTCTAAATGCCGATAATTTAACGGATAAGCGTTATGCCGTTGAGGTAAAAAAAGATACCCGCGGCAATGTGAGTTATACCGCTGCCAGCCCACGCGTTGTCATGCTTAACTACCGTTATGACTTTAAGGGGTTGTGATGAAACTTCATAGGCTAGCGATACTGATTATTTGCGCTGTTGTGCAAACGGCACAAGCTGAAGAAGCGATTGTTATGCCGGACATTGTCGCGCATACGCAACATAAGTCAGGCGGTGTGCATTGGACTGACTATCCACTCATTGAAGAAAACAGGTTCAGCTCAAGAAAGAGAGCGATTTTTGTTGTCAAAAATCTTGAGGCAAGTACGGCACAAATATTCCCACCGACTGGCAAAGGTCAATTCCCAGAAAAATATGCCATTCGTGGTGATGGCAGTGCCTATCCTGTCACGCTAAAAAACGGTCGTTTTGCCATTAGCCCTGAACGGCGTGGCAATTATTACTGGGCGATGGTGCAATCAAAAACTGCGCAAAGTGTAATCACTGCAAATACTGTGAAGTATTTTACAGCGCCAGGGCCTGCACCAAATGCCATGTTAGCCGTTGATAAAAGTCGTTTGCAGCTAATACCAGATCCTTTGCCTAGGGAGCACTGGCGCTATCGAGAAGGAGAAACATGGTCGTTTAAGCTGAGCTTTGATGGACAACCACTGTCAAACGTTGAAGTGCAAATGCAGACCCAACAAGGCCTGCACCAGCAATTGACCAGTGATGAAAATGGTGTGGTGCGTGTCACTTTCCCCAATGATATCGTTGTATCAAAAGCACAGCATGCAAACGGTCATCATCGCAGACCTAGCAGCCAATTTGTGTTGATGGCGAAACATACTGATGCTGGTATCGCACACCATACAACATTTAATTATCAGTATGGGGCGTCTGCAATGCATGGTAAAAGCTTGAACGCTGGTTTTGGTTTTATGGCTTTGGGAGGCATATTTGCACTGCCTCTGCTCATTCCTGCAAAAAACAAGAAAAAAGGGGGCCGCAATGCTTAATTGGATATCAAACTTATTACCAACACTAGGACGGTTCAGGATGGGCGTACAACTATTTATGTTGTGGCTGATGGTTTATGGCAGTAGTGTTGTTGGCTATTACGCCGCTGAAAAGTTATCAGGCGCATTACCAGCACTGTCTTGTGCGTATGACAAAAAGGACGCCGCCTATTGTGTGCTGATTCCAACGCAGCACATCTTACATCACCGAATTGGTGAGGCCATAGCCAGGGGGCAAGAGGTCGCATTGGGTATGTTCCTGCCACTAATTTTTACCATTGTTTCATTCTTTATATTTTTTGTTTTGCTCAACAAAATGTTCTGCGGCTGGGTTTGTCCATTAGGGACCGTTCAGGAGCTCATCAATAAAACTGGACGTTTATTTAAGCTGAATCTGCATGCACTCTCAGAGCAAGGCACAGCAAAAGCTCGGCCTGTTAAGTGGCTGATTTTGCTGGTGTTGGTGTTAGCCTTGCCTCTGGCTGCAGGCCTAGGAGTCACGCCACACGTGACTGGAGATGCGTTTTGTCAGGTATGCCCCTCTCGGCTGGCAACGACATTGCTGACAGGGGATACAGAACAAGTTGCTATTAAGACTGGTGGCTGGTTGGACTTTGTATTTGGTGCTGTTGCTAATACGTTATTTGGGTTTGTTTTAATCGGAGCCTTAGCCGTTAAGCAACCTTTTTGTCGAATCTGCCCACTGTTGGCATTCAATGCCTTTTTTCAACGCTTATCACCCATGCGGCTTGTTAAAAAACAACATGACCGCTGTGATAAATGTGGCATCTGTCATAAAGCCTGCCCGATGGATATTCATGAAATCTGGCAAGAGCACGGCAAAAAAGCGTTTCACGAAGACTGCACATTATGTGGCCGTTGTGCCGAGTTCTGTCCAGATGATGGTGTGATCTCAATAAAGTTCGGCCCATTACCACTGTTTAAATCAGCCAGAGCTTATTACAAAAAACGCGTAAAACAAGAAACACCACAGGGTGAGTATAAAACTATTCAATGGCACTCACGTAAAGACCAAAAAGCATGAATGATGTCATCGTGTTGCAAAGTATCAGCTTTTTTACTGTCTGGCTGCTTGGCTTATCCATGGGGTTAACAGCATGTACAGTGACCTGTTTGCCATTTATGGGCACTTGGATTGTTGGGCGAAATGTCGGCCCCAGCGCAGCGCTGCGAGATACCTTTGGGTTCATGACTGGGCGTGTTGTTGCCTATAGTTTGCTTGGTGGTTTAGCTGGCGGAGCAGGGATATGGTTGGCAAAAACATTGAATGATGGCATTGGACACATCTTCATTGGTGTTGCAGCCATTATTGCTGGAGTATGGCTGCTGTTTGGGCAGGATAGCCATCCACCATGTGGCGTTAGAAAAAAGCTTAATGGAGCACTGCCTATGGCGATTGGTTTTGCTTTAAGTTTTACACCGTGCGTACCACTAGCTTCGTTACTGGCTGCTTGTGCTCAGGCTAACTCAATGACAACGGGTGTTAGCTATGGGTTGGCTTTTGGCATTGGTGCTGCTGTTACACCAATGCTAGTGGTATTGCCTTTGCTAGGCAAGTTTGGGCAAAAGCTCAGAAGTGGCAGAACATGGATAGGCGCATGGGTAAAGTATGGCGCTGCGGTTGTACTGATCTCCATTGGCCTGCGTCGCCTGTTTGTTGTATTTTAATCTACTAGTCAGGTTCGACTTAGACGTGATTAGTCATCCATTTGCTCCGCTAGCCAACACGGATAAAAAGCTCTCACCACATTTAAAAATGTCGCCTTGCTCTCATTTAAGGTAAATAGCGGCAAGATCAAATCAATAGCAATTCGGTAGCAGTGGGGGTTTTTGACTGGCGCGTCGCGTAGTCGCAATAAAATGACCTTAGCCAGTTTGATATTGTTCTGTACGGCGACAGCACTCAGGCTTTCGTCATTCATGGCATTACGATAGCCAATGATGGCATGTTTTTCAGACTCATCGAACTGCATAGTGCTGATGCTATCTGCCATTTCACTGAGTGTTAACGGGTTGGGCTTCCATTGGCTGGGCGCTAGATCAAAGCCAAAGTGCTTGCTAAAAAAAGCGATGGCTTTTAAATCGCCAACCCAAAATGCATAAAATTCACGCGCGATCTGTTTATAACGGTACTGAGTTTCAGGCGCTTGTTTGGCAGTCAGCTTTTCAATTGCAGTGCTGTAACTTTCACGCGATGGCAGTTTGTTTTTTAAATGTTTGGCAAACAGATTAAGCGCAGTTTCGCGCTCAGATAAAATCTCTGCCGCTGCATTTTTTTGCTGTAGCAGATTTAGATAAGCGTCAATGGCTTGTTGTTCACGTGCTGGTAGGGACATACATTGAGTATATCCCTTTATGTATGCAATAAATGGCTGGAATTGCTAGGGGTTTTCCTAGTAATTGTTTAAATATTATGGTTTTTCGCCAATATGGCTCTGACCACGCTGCTTGGCTAAAATGACTTGTTTTTGTCGCTCAGTCAGACGCGCCTTTTTATCTTCTGAAATTTTGTCGTGGCAATGTGGGCATGAGATACCAGGCGTATAGTGAGGGCTTTGCATGTCGGCTTCTGATAATGGATAGCGACAGGCATAACACTGGTCATAGCTGCCAACTTCAAGATCGTGTTTGACGGCAACACGTTGGTCAAATACAAAACATTCGCCTTCCCACATACTTTCTTCTTTAGGTACCGTTTCCAGATACTTTAAAATGCCGCCTTCAAGGTGAAAGACCTCTTCAAAACCTTGGTCCAACATATAGCTTGAAGCCTTTTCGCAGCGGATACCACCTGTACAAAACATCGCCACTTTTTTGTGTTTGTTTGTATCGTAGTTATCTTTCACAAACTCTGGGAACTCGCGAAAAGTTGCGGTTTTGGGATCAGTCGCACCTTTAAACGTACCTATATCTACTTCATAGTCATTGCGTGTATCAATTAGTACCACGTCTGGGTCGGAGATTAAGTCATTCCAATCCTCTGGTTTCACATAAGTCCCAACTTGTTTGGTCGGGCTCACACCAGGAACACCAAGGGTAACAATCTCTTTTTTGAGTTTGACCTTCATACGATAAAACGGATGTTTATCAGACCATGATTCTTTGTGTTCTAATGCGGCCAAACGTCCTTTGAAAACCGGGTCAGTGCGTAAGAAGTTAAGCACGTTGTGAATATTCTCTGGCAAACCAGCGATAGTGCCATTGATGCCTTCTTCTGCTAGTAACAGCGTGCCTTTGATGTTTTTCAGTTTACAGAACTCAAGCAAAGGAGCTTGCAGAGCTTTATAGTCATCCAAGCTGACGAAGTGATACAAAGCAGCAGTAAGGTATTGAGGTGTCGCGTTAGACATAGAGAAATCGCAAAATAAATTAATCCGCTATTTTAGCAAATTAAAAAATGATTGCGAATCACTCTATGTTTAAGCTGGCAAAGCAGCTTTTATGCTTTGCCCTCAAGTTGTGGAATAATCGATGCGTTTTCCAAGGTTGAGGTGTCTTGTGTGATGGCCTCACCTTTAGCAATGGTGCGCAACAATCGACGAATGATTTTACCGGAGCGCGTTTTTGGCAGATTATCCGCATAACGAATTGCATCAGGCTTGGCAATTGGACCAATCTGGTCACTGACCCAAGCGCGTAATTCTTGCGTCAGCGTCTCATCAATCCCGCCTTCTGGACGATCTCCTTTGAGCACCACATAGCTCAAAATAGATTCGCCTTTGACCTCATGCGGCCTACCAACCACTGCGGCTTCTGCCACGCGAGGGTGTGCAACTAATGCGGACTCAATTTCCATGGTGCCTAGTCGATGACCAGAGACGTTAATCACATCATCAATACGCCCCATGATCCAAAAATAACCATCTTTATCTCGACGTGCACTATCGCCCGCCAAATAATATTTCCCATCAAAAAACGACCAGTAGGTGTCTTTATAACGTTCATCATTGCCCCAAACCGTTTGAATCATGGATGGCCATGGTTTGCGAATGACGAGATAACCACCTTGATCCGCTTCGGTAATTTCATCGCCAGTAATATCAACAATGGCGGCATCAATGCCAGGCAAGGCTTTGGTGCATGAGCCAGGTTTAGTCGAGGTCACTGCTGGTATAGGCGCAATCATATGCGCGCCAGTTTCGGTTTGCCACCAAGTATCGACAATGGGGCACTGCTCATGGCCAATCACGGTGTGATACCACATCCAGGCTTCTGGGTTGATCGGCTCACCAACGGTGCCAAGTAAACGTAATTTAGACAAATTATATTGTTTGGGAATGTCATCTCCCATTTTCATCAATGCACGAATCGCAGTCGGGGCAGTATAAAAAATTGTCACGCCTAAACGCGCACAAATGTCCCAAAACCGGCCACCATCAGGGACAGTAGGGACGCCCTCATAAACCACCATGGTAGAGCCCGTTGCTAATGGCCCATAAGTGATATAAGTATGTCCAGTGATCCAGCCAACATCTGCGGTACACCAAAAGACATCCTCTGGTTGAATATCAAACACCCAGCGCATACTGGTAATGGCATTGAGTAAGTATCCGCCTGTTGAATGTTGAATGCCTTTGGGCTTGCCTGTTGAGCCTGAGGTGTAGAGTAAAAATAGAGGATCATTGGCATCCATCCAGGTTGGTTCACAGGTTTCTGCTTGACCCTCTGTGATGTCGTGCCACCAGACGTCTCTATCTTTGTTCATTGGCACAAAGTGCCCTGTGCGTTGGAACACAATCACTGTTTCTACTGTATTGCAGCCTTTTTCCAAGGCACTGTCAGCAGTTTGTTTGAGTTCGACAATTTTGCCGCCACGGTGCCCACCATCGGCGGTAATAACCACTGTAGATGCAGTGTCTTCTATACGGTCTTTTAATGATTCAGCAGAAAAACCGCCAAAGACAACAGAATGAATTGCGCCAATACGAGCGCAAGCTTGCATGGCAACGACTGCCTCGGTAATCATCGGCATATAGATGATCACGCGATCACCTTTGTTAATGCCTTGTGCCCTTAGCGCATTGGCAAAGATGCACACACGGCGATGCAATTCTCGATAAGATATGTGTTCAATATCACCGCGTTCGCCTTCAAAAATAATGGCGGTTTTGTCACCTTGACTATCCAGATGACGGTCAAGGCAGTTATACGAGACATTCAGTTTCCCATACTCAAACCAACGATAAAATGGTGCATTGGTCTGGTTGAGTGTGACTGTAAAGTCCTGATGCCAGTCGATGAGTGTCCGTGCCTGATTGGCCCAAAAGCCTTCATGATCTGCGGCTGCTTCTGCATACAGGGCGTCCAATGCTGCTGCATTTAAATTATTATGCTGTTTGAACGCAGCGCTAGGTTCAAAGCGCCTTGTTTCATGTAATGTGGATTCGATATTTTCTTGTGACATGTAGCCTGCCTTTTATTTCTTGTGAGACATTGTTTTTTGTCATTAGCCGAGCCCCCAAGGGAGGCCCGGTTGATAGGGCGGTTTAGAAAAAGCCCAATGGAGAAGTGTCGTAGCTGACCAACAGGTTTTTGGTTTGTTGATAATGCTCTAACATCATTTTATGCGTTTCGCGTCCCACACCAGATTGTTTATAACCACCAAATGCTGCATGGGCAGGGTAGAGGTGATAGCAGTTGGTCCATACGCGACCTGCTTGAATGCCGCGCCCCATGCGGTAGGCGATATTCATGTCACGCGTCCATAAACCAGAGCCAAGGCCAAAGATGGTGTCATTAGCGATCTGCAAAGCTTCTGCTTCATCTTTAAAGGTGGTGACAGACACCACAGGGCCAAAGATCTCTTCCTGGAAGACACGCATTTTGTTGTCGCCTTTGAGCAGAGTAGGCTCAATGTAAAAACCACTGTCCAAGTTGCTATCGATTTGAGCAACATTACCGCCGATGAGCACCTCAGCGCCTTCTTTGCGGCCGATGTCAATGTACTCCTGAATTTTTTCAAATTGCTGCTGTGACGCTTGTGCACCAACTTGTGTATCAGTATCCAGCGGATTGCCTCGTTTGATACTTTTGGCACGGTTAATGACAATTTCGATAAATTCGTCATAAATGCTTTCTTGAATCAAAGCGCGAGAAGGGCAGGTACACACTTCACCTTGATTAAAGAAGGCTAATAACGCACCTTCAGCACATTTGCTGATGTAGTCATCTTCTTGCTTCATGATGTCTTCAAAAAAGATATTAGGTGACTTACCGCCCAATTCAACAGTTGATGGGATAATGTTTTCAGCGGCGTAACGCATGATCTGCTGACCGATGGGTGTTGAGCCAGTAAAGGCGATTTTGGCAATACGTGAGCTGGTTGCCAGTGCTTCACCTGCGACACTGCCTTGACCATTCACAATATTTAATACGCCTGGTGGTAATAAATCTTCAATCACCTCCATGAACTTGAGGATTGAGAATGGCGTGGGTTGCGCTGGTTTCATCACAATACAGTTACCTGTTGCCAGTGCTGGCGCGATCTTCCAGGCGGCCATTAACAATGGGAAGTTCCAAGGGATTATTTGACCGACAACACCAAGTGGTTCATGGAAGTGATAAGCCACTGTGTTGTCATCAATTTCGCCAATCGTGCCTTCTTGTGCACGAATACAGCCTGCGTAGTATCTAAAATGATCCGCACAAAGTGGCACATCAGCGTTTAATGTTTCGCGTATGGCTTTACCATTATCCCAGGTCTCGGCCACAGCCAGCATTTCTAGGTTTTGTTCAATACGGTCAGCAATCTTGAGTAATATGTTAGAACGTTCAGTGATGCTGGTTTTGCCCCAAGCTGCTTTTGCGGCATGGGCGGCATCCAATGCTAGCTCAACGTCTTCTTCTGTTGATTTCGGGATTTCACAAAAGGCTTCGCCAGTCACCGGACTGATATTGGTAAGGTAGTTGCCTTTAGCAGGAAACACCCATTCACCGTTAATAAAGTTACCATAACGCGATTTGACGCTGACAATTGAGCCTTCTTCTCCTGGTTTTTGATAAATCATTGTTCTCTCTCCGTCGTTGTTTTCATTTATATGTACCAACCGAGGATAAAACCAGTTAAACTAAATACTCTTGTATAAGAGTCTAAATTGCTTGACTTTCAGTCCATAACGTATACAAAATCATACAAGGATAAAATAAGTATGCCGAATGCCATGGAAGCTTTACAGTTAAACGAGAGAAAAAAACAGCGTGACTTGTTGGTAGAAAACAGGTTGACGTTTGCGGGCCCAGATTCTGCGCTTAGTATTTATGATACTTATCGCGCTGCACAGCGTGTTGGCTTGGGCGCTGGACTGTTGACCTATTGTGGCATGGTCGCAGGCAAAAAAATCATGCACGATGGATATCACCATGCAGGCGAAACCTTCTTGCCGCATGAATCCTATGTGATGCCGCCAGGTGAATATGTTGAGATTGATTTTCCAGAAGCGCAGGAAACACGGCCAACCACTTGTTTAACCATTGAGATACCTAGAGAGCGTGTTGAAATCGTGTCAGATCGCATGCGTCAGGTGACGACTTTGGATTGCCTGGATCATGACTGGGAGTACCAGTCGCAGATCATTCATAACCATCACACGGCTGATACACAACAATTGTTGGAGCGCTTGGTCAATCTGTTTACCCAAAACCACCCAGACAAAGAAATCATGGTTGATTTGGGTGTGACTGAGCTGATTGTTAAGCTCCTGCGGCAGCAGGGTAGAGAAGTCTTAATGAGCTATTGTAAACAAACCCCAGATGCGAATGGTATTACCGCAGTCCTGACTTATCTGGCACAGACTTTCAATCAGCCAATTGATATTGATGCCTTAGCTAAGAAGGCCTGTATGAGCCGTAGCCGCTTCTACGTTGAGTTTAAAAAGCAGCTGGGTTGTACCCCAGGTGAGTACCAGCAGCAGCTGCGCTTAAAAAATGCCGCTGACCAGATTAGCAATGGGCAATCTATTAGTAAAACTTGTTATGACATGGGGTTTAGTGATCTAAGTCATTTTAGCCGCAGGTTTGCTAAGTTTTACGGTGTTAGCCCGCGTCAATATCAGCTGGATAATACATTACCAAACCCACTGCAGAATTAAGCTATCACCTCAGGCTGAAGCATCGACCGTTTCAGCCTGACAATATCAAGATGTACTCCATGTTTCTTGTTAAAAAATAATGGTAATATCTGGCCAGTTTTTTACACAGGTTTTGTATGTCTCGTCTAATCCACCAGTTGCAACAGCAGTTAATCGACCTCAAAAGCAACAAGCTGTTTGAAGTCTCTGTGATTTTTATCATTATTTTTTCGGCGCTGTTAACTGGGGCCAAAACGTATGAAGTGCATGGCGCACTGGATACTGCCATCTACTGGCTGGATAATTTTATAACAGTCTTCTTTTTGTTCGAGATCACAATTCGTTTGTTTGCCGAACCCAGGTTGCTGGACTTTTTTAAAAATGGCTGGAACATCTTCGATTTTGTCATCGTAGTGGTCAGCTTAATCCCGATCGATGGCAGCGAAACCGCACTGATTGCTAGGCTGTTACGTGTTTTCAGGTTATTGCGCCTGGTTTCAATCGTGCCACAATTGCGCATTCTGATTAATTCACTCATCAAAGCGCTGCCAGGCATGGCCTATATTGCGCTATTAATGTTTATCATCTTTTATATTTACGGCGCGGTTGGTAGCTTTATGTTTGGTGAAATCAACCCAACATTGTGGGGTAATATCGCCATAGCTTTGTTGACCTTATTCCGTGTCGCCACATTTGAAGACTGGACAGATGTGATGTATGAAACGATGGAAGTTTATCCATTGAGCTGGATTTTTTATCTCACATTTATCTTTTTGACTGCATTTGTATTTTTAAACATGATGATTGGTGTGATCCTAGATGTGATGCAAAAAGAGCAAAAGCGGTATGATCAGGATTTGGTAGAGCAGGAAGCCGAAGAGGTGCACTGGATTAAACAAGAAGTGTCGCAGCTCACTAATAAGCTCGACAAAATCGAGGCTTTATTGCAAAGTCGTGAGAAGTAGTGATTAAGAGTAAGTCGGGTTAACTTACAATTTGTGCCTGCTGCGGTGTGCTTGAGATTTTACGTCTCGACATTTTTTGTTGGTACATCAATGCATCTCCCTCTTTTAGTAAATCATCAATCGAATGATGTAGACTAGGATCAAACTCAACAATGCCATATGAGAATGAAATATCATATGGCTTGTTTGCATTGCGATTAAACTGGTTAGTTAACAGGTCTAAGCGATGGATGGCTTCTTCAGCCACCAATTTTGCATTGTCAATCAACAACACGGCAAATTCATCGCCACCCAGACGGGCGATGATATCTGAATCTCTAAAAGTGGTGCTTAGCTGTTGAGAAAAATTCATTAGCGCTTGGTCACCCTCAGCATGGCCGAAGGTATCATTGATGAACTTGAAGTTATTCAGGTCCATATAAACTAATGCTGCTGGGAGGTTTTCTCGCGCACATAAGGAAATACTATGTTCTGCAAGTTGTATAAATCCACGTCTATTAGAAATCGTTGTTAGCTCATCCATTGTTGCGAGTTGTATAGCGCTCAGTTCATGCTCAACCATAGCAGCCAGATCCCTTAAGGCTTCAAGGTCATCGGTACTTAGTACTCTTGGTTCTGTATCAATAATACATAGTGTGCCTAGTTTGCAGCCATTCGGAGCGCTTAATGGGACCCCTGCATAAAATCGTATATAGGGCGCACCAGTGACTAACGGATTATCACTAAAGCGCTCATCTTCTAGTGCATTGTTGATGATAAATGGTTGATCTCCTAAAATGGTATGACCACAAAACGAAATATCTCGGGACGTTTCCGTTGCATCCAGCCCCATACAAGATTTGAACCATTGCCGATTCTCATCAACCAAGCTAACTAATGCCATTGATACATTTAATAGCCTTTTGGCTATTCTGGTAAACCTGTCAAACTCTTCTTCTGGAGGTGTGTCTAGGATCGAAAGTGATCGTAAAGTCTCAAGCCGAGTTTGTTCATTTTCTGGGATATCGGGTCTTTTCATTGTTACTCCTGTCCCTACCTCATACTGCTATTGGAGCTAGCGATGTATCACATTATGGTTTAAGGCTCGTTGATTTAATCCATTAATATCTTGAATAAAAGCTGCTTAGCTTTTCTTTTAATCAGCTTTGCCACAACAGCACTCATGCTGTTAATCATATGCGTGTAGAGGCCTGACTCAATGGAATTGAGTTTTAACAACTATTAAGAAGGTTGAAGGCAAAAAACTAGCTGAGCTCAAGTAAGCTAACTGTTTGGTGATTTTGTTTGATGTGTATGCAGAAATAGAATCAACTCATGAATGGACGCGAGCGGAGCGGTTTTTTGAATATTTATATCAATATTTAGCTGGTTGACTACTGATTGACAGATTTTGGCTAGCTCAGACTGGTTAAATTCGTATGTCGTCCCCCAGTCATCTAGCACTTCAACAGGAAAAGTCTGCGCTTCATCAGCATTGGCAACTGCTAAGGCTTTTGCATAGACAGCATTGACCATTTTCTCATCAACAAAATGACAATCATTGGCGTTAGTAGGGGAGCAGACTTTCACCGAGCCAACTGGTATACCAGCCTTTCGTTCATTGTATTGATAACGAATGGCTAGTAAGATCAAAATAAAGATTGCGATAATGATCAGGTAAGCGGTTTTCATGATGATCTTTGGTGACAAAAACAAGTTACTACATGATCATTCACCATGCCAACGGCCTGCATAAACGCATAACAAGTGGTTGAACCAATAAACTTAAAGCCATCTTTCTTCAGGCTTTTACTCATGGCATCTGATTCAGGAGAGGAAGACGGTACATCAGCCAACGTTTGACGCTTATAATCGATCGTTTCACCATTCACAAAAGACCAGATGTATTGATCAAAACTGCCATATTCGGCTTGCATAGCCAAAATTCGCTGTGCGTTGTTCACAGTGGCACTGATTTTTTGTCGGTGCCGCACGATACCTGCATCTTGCAACAGCGCTTCAATTTTCGCATCAGAATAATTTGCGATAGTGGCAACATCAAAGCTGGCAAAAGCTTTACGATAGCCTTCACGTTTATTCAAAACCGTGGCCCAGCTTAAGCCTGCTTGCGCAGCTTCAAGCGTCAAGCACTCGAACAATAACTGATCATCATGGCAGGGCACCCCCCATTCTTCATCATGATATTTGGCCTCAAGCGGCGAGGCATTTGCCCAGTTACAGCGTTGTATTGTCATGCTTATTCGTCGTCGGTTTCATAAGCATCACGCAACATGGCGTTAATGTCATCGAGGTCCGCTTTATCTGGTAGGTCTTTTGACACAGGCTTTGATATTTGTTCAGCTTGTTTTACTTGTTCAGGCGCACCGTCACGCCATTTAGCAAAGGGTTCATCATCTACACCCTCAGGAATATACCAGTGTTTGGCCGCAGGGTTCCATCGTGCACCATGCGACTTAGCTTCGTCTTTTTCTTTATAAGGCACGTTTAACGGGATGTTTTTTGTTGCAATCATGTGTTTCATGCTTCACTAGTGAGTTAACACTATTGTAATGAGTTAAGCCGGTGATGACTATACGGTTAGATGATTCGGGTGTTTAACTTTTGACTGCAACTATTACTCGCTATTCATCATGACTCTGCAGCAACTGCTTACAAATATACTTAATTGCCTCTTACAGAACCAGTATGCAGGCACGTGTATGTATGGCAAAAAAACAGGTGCATATTGCAAGCCATGCATACAATACTATTAATATCTAAGTGTATCTTTATTGTTGCGATTCCTACAAACGTAACAGGTTATTGGTAACAGAATACGAGTAATAAAACTAAAGGTTCATATAAATCAATGTGTTATTAATACGGCACACGCTTTGCTGATGTTTTCTAAAATCTTTTATTTTGAGAAACGCTATGAAACTGCAAATCGAGCGCGACCATGTAGAATCATTGGTTGGTACCTACCCTGATTTAACGGTATTACAAGAACAGCTCAAGTTTGGGAATCGTGCTGAGATCCCGTTTTATGACTTGTCTTCTGATCAATTAGGGCACCTGAAAGTACTCTACGAAGAAGCGGGCCCTAGAATGATAGGACAAGCAGCACAGCTTGCAACTTTGCAAACGGCAATGAATGGTGAGGGGCGTCGTTTTGATGAAGGTGAGTTGGAAAAAACCGTCACCGAAATCGTTGCGTTCTTATTAGAAGATGCGATTCGTGGATGGTTGTTTAAAGTCACACCTTCAGGCAAACCCATAGCCTACTTACTCACACGTATTGATTACACGCCTCCTGGTGAAGAAGAAACAGGGCGAGTTTTGTTAGAGTTAAAAGCCAACTCTATGGCAAAACTGGCGACGGTTAGCGTAATGATTCGTGAGCGCGATATTGTTGGTAAGTCAATATCAGATATCTTTGCTGAAAAAGGGTATTTAAAAGAAACAGAAGATCTGATTAGTGCCTATGATGAATCAGCCAAACGTTTTTTTGAGTGGCGTAGTGAATATGGTCGCCAATTCTCAGCCAGTAGTGTGGGTTATTTTGCTGAAGACCCTAGTTCAACGCATCGTCATACGGATTGGTCACGCAAAAATGTGATCGTGCTTTCTTCTAATGGTGGTTCAGCGCGTTTGGTGAATGATGAAGAAATTCTCAAAGAACGTGATCTCACTTTAGACTCTCCCTGCAATATTCTCAGCAAATACTTACGTAAAGCTGGTCGCAGTAATAACTATAACGACAAAGTAGAAAAAGAGGCTGAAAATCTTCAAAAAGACATGCCAGAAAATCTGTTCACACAGTTACCCGTGCATGGCTATATGTTTATGTTTCACCTCGAGTTGCATCATCACCTCTGGGTACATGTTGATGATATAGAGCCTTATATTTACGAACCAGAACTCAAAGATAAACTGATTCTTCCGCCAGAACAAACTGATTTGATCGACATTCTCACTGCTGAAATGGATGTATTGATGGATGATATTGTCGATGGTAAATCAGGTGGAACGACAGTGTTATGTGCAGGTCCTCCAGGGGTAGGTAAAACACTGACTGCCGAAGTGTATTCAGAAATCATTAAACGCCCGCTCTACCGTGTGCATTCGGGTCAGCTCGGCTTGAATGTTACTGAAATGGAAGAAGCCTTGATTGAAACACTCACCAGAGCGCAACGCTGGGGAGCGGTTATGTTGATTGATGAGGCTGATGTCTATATCAAACGTCGTGATGACAATATTGCAGCCAATGCTGTAGTGGGCGTGTTTTTGCGGGTGTTGGAATATTTCAATGGTCTGTTATTCATGACGACCAACCGTGTTGATGATATAGACGAAGCGATTGTGTCACG
>SPJL01025017.1_pt1 | contig 16274 bp, 14 predicted proteins | sample 3741751 | NCBI WGS metagenome assembly SPJL01 (sample SAMN10925998, study PRJNA522277) | cold seep metagenome | isolation source: Elba SIP-enriched marine methane seep metagenome, extraction at timepoint T3 | place: Italy: coast of Elba, Mediterranean Sea | reverse complement strand
CAGTTCTATCATCCAACACATTGAGGCAGCAACACAAACCAAGCTCAGCAATTACACGCTGAGTTCAGTTGGCGGCGGCTGTATTAACACGGCTTATAAAGTCTCAGCAGGCGATCAGCATTATTTTATTAAAGTGAATTCGCCTAGTTTATCTGCCATGTTTGAGGCAGAGGCGGCAGCGTTAGAAGAATTGGACGAGCTGAATGGTGTGCGTGTCCCTAGCGTCATTACGTATGGCACAGCAGACGGACATAGCTATTTAGCCTTGGAGTATATTGCATTGGGCAGCATGCGCGGTGGTGGGGCAAAGTTACTTGGGCAGCAATTAGCACAGTTACATCAAAAGGAGATGCCTTTCTACGGCTGGCATATCGACAATACCATTGGCAGTACGCCACAAATTAATGATCGCGAAAATGATTGGCATACCTTTTGGCAGCAACATCGACTGGAGCAGCAATTGCACTTTGCTGCGCAAAATGGCTACGCAGGTCGGGTGCAAGATAGAGGCATGCGATTAAGCGAAAGCCTGCATGTGTTTTTTGATAATTACAGCCCGCATCCTTCGATGCTGCATGGTGATTTATGGGGTGGAAATGCGGCTGGTGATGAGCAAGGAAACCCAGTAATTTTTGATCCTGCAAGCTATTATGGTGACCGAGAAACCGATATCGCCATGACGGAGTTATTTGGTGGTTTTGGCCATGACTTTGCATCGGCGTACAATGCGGAATATCCATTAGAAGCGGGTTACGCTACGCGCAAAACACTCTATAATTTGTACCATATCTTAAATCATTTGAATTTATTTGGCGGCGGCTATTTGAGCCAAGCGGAATCAATGATTGAGCGGTTATTATCAGAAACCTAAAGAAAGAAAGTGTCAAAACCTGTATGAATCAAATTAAAGTGTTATTTGTCTGCATGGGCAATATTTGCCGCTCACCAACGGCTGAAGGTGTGTTTAACCATATGATCCAAGAACTAGGTACACAAGAGCGTTTCCAGCTAGATTCAGCAGGCACACATGCTTATCACGTTGGTGAAATGCCTGATACGCGTGCGCAAGAAACAGCAGAAAGCCGTGGTGTTGATCTGTCTTATATTCGCGCACGCAAATTCACAGCTGGTGACTTTGAAACCTTCGATTATATTTTGGCGATGGATACGGATAATTACAATATTTTGATGCATGCATGCCCAAGTGAGCATCAGCATAAGGTGCAATTGTTTTTAGAGTATGCGCCAGAATATCCAGAGACCGATGTGCCTGATCCTTATTATGGTGGTCAGCGCGGCTTTGAGCATGTGTTTGATTTAGTTGAAGCCGCCTCTCGCGGCTTTCATAACGAGGTACTATAAACCGACAGGACGAGCTTGATTATCGTCCGCTGGCTGAATTGATTACCAAGGCAACACTTCACCATTGGTATGCCAAAAAGTACCTGAGTTTGATAGATCTAACCCATCCATGCGTTTGAGCAAGCCATCAACTGATTCATCAGTGTTGATCAAGCCACCATGCCCAGTCATATCAGTACGCACCCAACCAGGGTGCAAAATAGCGACTGCGATACCTTTTGGTTTTAAGTCGATGGATAAGGATTTACCTGCTGCATTTAATGCGGATTTTGACATGCGGTAGGCATAGCTGCCACCAGAATCATTATCAGCAATCGAACCCATGCGGCTGGTAACTAGGCCGACTTTGGAACCTTTGCTTAAATTATCCATTAACGCGTTAGTGACTAATAGTGGCCCTAAACTATTGACCTCAAACATGCGTTTAAAGCGCTCAATGGCCGTTGTGCTAATGTCATTTAAACCAAGACCACCAGCAATCCCAGCATTATTAATCAACCAGTCAATCTTGCGACCATCCAGTTTTTTGACTAATTGATGCAGACTATCAGGGTCACTGACTTCTACATCTTCAATGACTTCAACCCCAAGCGCATTTAATGCTGGTGTTGCTGTTCGACAAGTGGCAATCACATCAAAGCTACGCTGTTGCAATTGCGTGCAAAATTCTAGCCCGATACCACGGCTACTGCCTGTTACTAATGCTGTTTTTGCCATCCTTTAGTCTCCTCATAATCTTAGTTTGGTTTGATATTAAAAGCATTGTATCAGTTTACTATACAGGCTTTTTTTACTGCCAATATTTGTAAATCTGCTGTGTGGGTTTCACAACTACACTTGAGAAAATAAGTGCAAACGTTTTATTAGTACCAGGTGAATGTCAGTAGTAATGATTTGGTGTTATAAAATCGATATGGTTTATTTTGGTTTGAATTTCTTTGAATGTGTATCAAAAAAGCTATTGTTTACGTAGTAGTTAGCAAAAGGAGCAATACAGTGGAGATAAGCACCGCCGAATATACCCTGACATGGGAAGCCGACTGGAACGTCAGTGACCATCGAAAGGAACTAGCACTGCCTGCAGGAGCGCACTTTACAACCTTGATTGGCGCTAGCCATCAAGTGGGAGAGGCGCTTTGGTCACCTGATGAAGTGCCGACTACTGGGATTGAGCGCGTAGCAGAGTTAGGCATCACGGCCGAGTTACGGGCCGAGATTGAAGCGTTGAATGATACAGGTGTTGCAAGTGAGGCGATTACATTAAGCGGCGTATTTGATTTCCCAACCACACGCAGCGTGACTTTCTCAGTGGGCGCTGATTTGCCAGAGGTGAGCTTTATCTCGATGATTGCGCCTAGCCCTGATTGGTTTGTTGGGGTTTCAGGTTTGTCTTTGCTGCAGGATGATCAGTGGTTGGATGAAGTGACGGTGGATTTGGTGGCGTGGGATGCTGGTACAGAAGAAGGCTCTGGCTTTAGCTTGAATAATACGGCAACAAACCCTAAGCAAGGCGTTGCCTTATTAAACACTAGAGCTTCACCTTTTGAGTCTGATGCGTTGCTGGGCCAGCTAAGGTTTGAAAGAATTGATGTAATGGATAGTACGCCTGAGTTCAGTGTGATTGATGCCAATGGGTTGGCAATGCAAGTGCAGGCGATAGCTTATAGCGGGCCAGTGACTTATCTTGAATATCAATTGATTGGAACGACTGACAGTGATGTGGTGACAGGCGCGGGGACTAACGATTTTATCAATCTTGCGGCTGGCGATGATGCGGCAAGTGGTGGAGATGGGCGCGATGTCTTGGATGGCGGTACTGGCTCTAACTTTTTAACAGGTGGTAATGGTGAAGATACCTTCTTTTTAGATGGGCGTAGTGGTGTGAGCGCTTGGTCAACAATTACAGATTTTAATGCTGATCAGTTAAATATCTGGGGCTGGGCAGAAGGCACTAGCCAATTATTATTAACAGAAGAAAGCGCAGGGGCTGATGGTTTTAAAGGGGCTACTTATCATTATGATTTGAATAATGATGGTGTGATTGATACTTCTGTGACCTTTAGTGGCTTAAGCTTAACTGCTGTGCCGAATAGTTCGGTACAAATTGTTGAAGACCTGGGCTATGTATTATTTATTTAATAATGCTGCAAGTGCGACATTTGTAAAGTGTCGCACTTGCAGATCATGTGTGCTAATTGCGGCAGTGTTTAATCACTAAGCACGTCCGCCTTTGAGTTTGTCTTGCAAGGTGTCTAGCGCTTCAAATTCGCCATCCCGCGCCAAAGCGGCTTGTTGTGGCCATGTGTCTGGTTTGTGCATTTGGTAACGTGGGCCAGCTTTTTTAAGAATGGCGCTGAGGGCTTCACTATCAGCACTGGCTAGGTCGCTGAGTGTGGCAATGCCATCGGCGATTAACAGTGATTCAATTTTTGGCCCAATGCCTTCAACAATTGTTAGGCTTTCTTTTTTCTTGCTTCTTTTGGCAGGTTGGGCTGCCTTGGGTGCATCATCTACGGTCACTTTTGCATCAATGATTTTTTCAGCTTCTACCCAATACTCAGCAGAACTGCCGGCAAAGGCGTTTTTTTCTGCTAGATAGTAAGCTGCGACTTCGATCATTTTGTAGCGCTCGAACCCACTGACTACTTCAATATTGCTAGCCGTCTGTTTTTTCTTTTTGTCTTTGACAACTTTTACTTTGACTTTGGAATGTTTTGGCGTGATGACTTTGGTCACGCGAGGCTTTTTAGTGGTTTTAGTTTTTGTTGATTTTTTAGAGACAGCGGATTTTTTTTGCGCAGCACGTTTTTTACTGATTTGTTTCGATTTTGCCATGTGTTTCACCTTTTAATCAAAGTTATCCATCAACATAAAGCTATCTTAAACCCTCGCATCACAGAGTCAATAGTCCGTTTCAATAAAATGACAATGGACTACATTTGTGAAAGCTTATCTCTCGAGTATTTAGCTATTTTTATTTACCTCGCCTCAAGCACCCCGTCTTGCACCAGCTGATATTTTGGCGTCTAATGTCAATCATCATTTAGGTGCGATGTCGTGTATACGAATAAGCATGGCGGCCTCTGATGTTTCACAGCGTTGTTGTTAGTTAGCTTAACGTTAATAGGAGACAATGAGATGAACCCAGTATCAAACACTGCGTATTATTGTTGTGGCATCAGAATGCTGGATGCAAAAGCGAACCCCTCGGTTTGTCACGATGATTATGCTGAGCGATTTATGGATGCAAGCGGGCTGGAGATTTTTGAGCCCTTTAAGTCTGAGACAATGCCAAATATCTCTAATATTACGCGTTGTCGATTAATCGATGACTGTGTTGCGAAAGAGCTTGCTAATCATCCAGCAGTCACGATTATCACCATCGGAGCGGGCTTTGATACACGTCCTTATCGGCTAAAAGGCGGTCATTGGTTAGAAATTGATGAGCCGCAAATCATTGATCATAAAAATAAAAAGCTGCCGGTAGAAGAATGTCAGAATTCTTTGAAGCGGGTTACCATTGATTTTGCAAATGAACCTCTAACAGAAAAGCTGGCAGATATTAGCACCTCAGCGCATACCGTGTTTGTGGTCGAAGGTGTTTTTATGTACCTCAAGCCAGCAGCGATTATGGCGACAATCGATGCCATTCAGCAGCTCTTTCCAAATCATGTGCTGTATTGTGATTTGATGACTAAGCGTTTTTTTGCCAAGTTTGCCCAGAGTGTTCATACCAAGTTGGTGGCTTCAGGTGGCCGGTTCACTGAGCGGCCTGAACAGCCTAGCCTGATTTTTAAGCAGCATGATTATACAGAGCTTGCGCGCACGCCAATGTTTCAGCGTGCTGGCGAGCTTGGGATTCTTTGGCAAAGGGCTAGAATTCCCAAAATTTTTAGCTGGTTAATGCTAAACTTTTTTGCAAAAGATTTAAATGGTTATGCGGTATATCAGTTTCAATATGAGCAGGATATTCAGTGAGTTGTCTATTTATCTAAAGCGTCTAAAAGACCCTGTCACCACCCCCCAGATTGCAAACTGCATATCGCCTTTAATATCAATCGGGCGATAATCGCCGCTACTGTTAGCTGGTAGCAGTCTAGGGTTGCCATTTTTTTGTTTGGCGAGTGTTTTGATGGTGAACTCGCCATCAACCATGGCCAACACGATGTCACCAACCACAGGTGTTTTGGCACGATCTACAACCGCTTTGTCATCAGGCATCAGGCCGGCTTCCAACATGGATTCACCCTGAATCGTGACAAAAAACGTGCTGTCTTCTTGATCGACTAAAAAACTGTTTGGATCCAAGTGCTTTTCGACATGATCATCTGCGGGGGAGGGTAATCCCGCGGGTACTTTTGAGTTAAAGAGTGGGATAGCGAGAGGCTTAGCATCGACTACTGGCAGCGCCATGTCTTTGATACCTTCTAAGGATTCAGTGATTTGCTTTTTGACATAGGCTTTTAAAAAATCACTGATCACCGCTTTTTGGCTGCTAGGGACGCGCATCACAGAGGTGGGCTCTTTGTATAAACCAGAGCCTGGTTTACGGCCTGCGCCTATTCTTTTACCGCCAGATTTTTTTGATCTGTTGTTCATTTAATTATTGTAACAAAAATCAAATTTAGTGCAATAATAACGTTTTCTTTTGCCTGAATAAACGTTTGTACTGATGTCACTCAATGCCCTGTATGTCGATTTTAATTCATACTTTGCTTCTGTGGAGCAACAACTGCAACCACATCTGCGTGGCAAGCCAATCGCGGTGTTGCCCGTCTTGGCCGAGACGACTTGTTGTATCGCGGCAAGTTATGAGGCCAAAGCCTTTGGTGTAAAAACAGGCACGATGGTGCGTGATGCGCAAGTGATGTGCCCAGACATTCAGTTGGTGCAGGCGCGTCCTTCGGTGTATGTGGAATACCATCATAAACTCATTGCTTTGGTCGAGAGTTGTACCCATGTGGAAGCAGTGCTGTCGATTGACGAGATGGTATGCAAGCTGTCAGGCAGCGAGCGTGGCGAGTACAAAGCATTGGCCTTGGCGCGACTGATTAAGCAAACCCTTTATGCGCAATACCCCCATATTGGATGTTCGATTGGCATCGGGCCTAATACCTTTTTATCTAAAGTGGCTTCGAATATGCAAAAGCCTGATGGTTGCACGGTGATTCGACCAGAGGATGTGCCGCAAAAACTGTTTAGGCTCAAGCTGCGTGATTTAAATGGTGTAGGTCGGCAAATGGAGCAGCGTTTGTTGCAGCATGGCATTACCACAGTCAAAAAACTTTATGAGGTCAACAAGCAGCAGCTGCGCACTGCCTGGGGTAGTGTTGAAGGCGAACGCATGTATGACAAGCTGCGCGGGGTCGAGCCGTATACGGTGAAGAATGCGCGCAGTAGTCTTGGGCATTCGCATGTGTTGCCCCCCAAGCATCGCAATAGTCTGGGTGCACGCGCCGTGCTGCATAAACTGCTGCAAAAGGTGGCGATGCGCATGCGCAGCTATGCGTTATTGACCACGCGGTTTAGCATTAAAATCAAATACCAAAACAAGCAACGCTATGTGCGTGAGACGCAGCTCTCGGCCACGGATAACACTTTGGTGCTGACCGATGCGCTGGAAACTTTTTTTGAGGGTATCCCAAGTGCTGAGCCTGTGGCGGTGAGTGTGCAGCTCAGCGGATTAACCAGTGTGGCGGAGACTTCTGGAGACTTGTTTTCACCTAAGCCCGTTGAGCAGCTCAGCAAGCTTAATGCCGCCTTGGATAAACTGAATCTCAAATATGGTAAGAACACGGTGTATTTGGGCGGCGCACATGCGGCACTGGATAATGCGCCAATGCGGATTGCGTTTCAGCATATCCCTGATCTGGTTGTGGAGAGTGATCAGTAGCGATCTTGTTAAAGTTTGGTGGGGGATCGTCGTAGTTGTTGATGAAGCATGCTGTTATCGATCATGCAGCAGCTAAATGATTACAACGCGATAGCGATGGAGACCCAATCATGATCAAGAAGTGTTTAGCAGGATTGTTATTTGTGGCTTCTTTTGAAGCTTCTGCAGCAGCGCATGTCAACCTCTTGGATAATGGAGGGTTTGAATCTTATGATGTGACGAACAGCTATGTGCACCTGGCAACCGATTGCAGCGGTGTTTTTTCACCTTGTGTTGAAGATAGTTCTAGCTGGCAACCCTTAGCCAGTTCACCGAATGAGTTTTTAGAGATTAAAGATAACTTTTCTAATATTAATGCGTATGAGGGGAGCAACTACGCAGAACTAACACCAGTTTATAACGCCGCGATTACGCAAAGCTTTGAAGCACAGGCGGGCGCTGGTGCATTGAGTTGGTGGGACCACGGACGTTATGGTATTAATTATGAGTACGAGGTGGTGTTAAATGGCAATGCTATTTTTAGTGGTGTCACCACTGACTTTGAAGCTTGGACCAAGCAGCAGTTTGAGGTTTCCTTGTTGGCGGGCATCAATACGTTGAGCTTTATTTCATTAAGCAGCCAGGGTAATACGATGGGTGCCAATATTGATGCAGTCTCAGTGATACAGCTTGAAGGTGGACCATATCAAGATGGCCCTGTTTCTGCGGTGCCTGAAGCTGAGACCTATTGGTTAATGATCGTGGGTTTTTGTATGTTTGTCTTGTTAGGACGCAGGAAGTCTTATGGTGTGTAGTTTTTGTGATTGATCTTTAGCCAAAGGCGCACAACGGTGCGTCTTTTTTGTTGCGAATTTTCCGTGAGTGGGGCAATTATGATAAGCTCAGAAGCATTGAAATTGATGAATGATTTTCTGTCGTGAAGTCGCCTTTTAATAATAAACCTAATCCACAAGTTGAGCTCAATGGTAAACCACATTTTGTTGCCAGAGACTGTGCGGTGGTGGCTGAAGTGTTTTTGTTTCATGCCTTATCGCAAGACTGGTATGTGTTGTTAGGCAAGCGTGGCACTGGGGTGCCTGATTATCAGGGATACTGGGGCTTTCCTTGTGGCTATCTGGATTGGAATGAGACCTTGTATGAAGCGGTCCAACGGGAATTGTGGGAAGAAACGGGTTTGTTACTCCATGAGACTGCCAATCACGATGCATTGCTCAAGTCGTTAAATTTGCCGGAAGGTAATGGCAGCAGTCCAATGCCGTGGAAAATCACCGACACAGTGCGTGAAGGCAGCAAGCAAAATGTGAGTCATCATTTTGGTTTTTTATTGCATTGGCAGTCAGAAATATTGCCAGAATTAAGTTTGGAAAATACAGCACCGAATGAGGCCGAAGCTGCTGAATGGGTAAGCATAGAGCAAGCAAAAACGTTGCAAATGGCATTCAGGCATTCTGAACGTTTGCTGGAAGTATTAAACGACCAAATAGCGCATTTTGAGCATATTGCCAAACCATAAAGCTAGACTGTAATGGCAGTCGTTACTAGCTTTGATCCGATTACCAACCCTGACGCGACGATACTCATACTCGGCAGTATGCCAGGCGTTGCTTCGCTTGCAGCCCAACAATATTACGCGCACCCTCGAAATGCGTTTTGGCCGATTATGTCTGTGGTTTTGGGGATTGATTTAAGCTTGTCTTATGACGCTCGGGTGAAAGCATTACAACAAACACATGTAGCTGTGTGGGATGTGTTGCAGCAATGTGAGCGTGCAGGCAGTCTGGATAGTGCGATACAAAAAGAGACGCGTTATCCAAATGACTTTAGAAGTTTTTTTCAACAGCATAAGCAGCTTAAAACGATCTTATTCAATGGTGCAGAAGCTGAAAAAAGTTTTAAGCAGACGGTACTGCTAGCATTTGAACAGCCGGATTATCAGTTGGTACGAGCGCCTTCTACTAGTCCAGCATATACCTTATCGCTGGCGGAGAAAATTAAACGTTGGCAGGCTTTGTTGGTTGAAGCGTAAAAAAGCCGCTTATAGGAAGCGGCTTTTTTGTCCTGCTCAGAGCAAAGTTAAGATTTACTCTTTTTCAGCACCGATCTCAAAGATTTCGATGTTTGACTCTTCGATTTCGCCAGTGGCAGCATCAACGTCAACTTTGACTTCGTAACCGTGAATGCTTTGAATATCAAACTCATATGTTGCATCACCGTCGTTACCAATTTCAAACTCTTCAGAAACCACTTTGCCAGGGTGAACCGCTAATGCAAATTCTTTGGCTTCTTTTTGAGAGATTTTAGCTAATTTTTTGAATAGCTTGTCATCAGCAGAAACTTCACGCTCGATTTCTGTGATCATGCCTTCTTCGGCATTGCACTCAACATTGTATTTACCGCCAGCAGTGGCATCAATGTCGAATTCATACACAGGGTCATCACCTTCAAGTTTTAGCTCTACTTTACGTGCTTCACCTGGGATGGTGTCTAATGCGGCATCCAGACAAGTTTCAATGGTCACCATTTTCCAGTCTTTGGTGTCATCCAGATCGTAGTTGTCGTTGGCCAATGCTGGGCCTGACAAGGCTAACGCAAGTGCTGCTGGGATCAGCTTTAATGTCGTTTTCATTTTTTTCTCCTTAACAATGAAAATAAACTACTGCATTTCTACTTAAGTTAGCAGTAGTAAAGTCGTGTGCTAGGACGCACTATATAAACTAAGTCACTAGGAAAGTTGATTGTAAAAAACGGTTGTTAATAGGATATGTACACTTATAAAAAAAGTGGTTGATATAGCTCAACTCTGCTTTTTTTGATTAGAATAAATCGAGTTGTTTATCGTCGTTAGGAGGTGTTAGCCAATGATTAGGGACCTTAAACTGTGTAGTGTCCAGTGTCAGCTTCTCTGCCGTTAGCCCCAATTGCTGACTGATGCGTTTAAATCGGTTTGCGAGTAAATCTGCAAAAATTCCTTCGCCGCGCATGCGTTCACCAAAAGCAAACTGATAGCTGTTACCACCGCGGCTTTGTTTGATGATGCTCATTACGTGCTTAGCTTTGAGAGGGTAGTGTTGTGCCAACCAGTCTTCAAACAGTACCGTTAATTCCAGTGGCAAGCGGATAAATACATAGCTTGCCTGAGTGGCACCATTCTCTTGTGCTTGCATTAGAATTTTTTCCAAATGATGGTCATTCAAGGCAGGGATGACTGGTGCCAGCATGACGCCTGTTGGAATACCTGCTGCAGAAAGTGTTTTCAAAGTTTGAAACCGACGTTCAGGTGCTGCTGCACGCGGCTCCATCAAGCGCGAGAGTTTGCGATCCAGTGAAGTAATACTTAGATAAAGATGTACCAGTCCTTTTTTTGCCATTGGGGCGATCAGGTCTATGTCTCTTTCTATCATGCTGGATTTGGTCACCAGTGTGAAAGGATGGTTGGCTTCTGCGAGTACCGCTATGATCTGGCGGGTTAACTGCTGCTCTTTCTCAATGGGTTGATAGGCATCTGTATTCATGCCAAGGGCAATTGGTTTGCAAACATAGTCTGGTTTGCTGAGCTCCTGCTTGAGTAATGCAACGGCGTTTTGTTTGCTGATCAGCTGCGTTTCAAAATCCAACCCAGGTGAATAACCCAGATATGCATGTGTGGGGCGTGCATAACAGTAGATACAACCATGCTCGCAACCTCGATAGGGATTGATGGTGCGATCAAAAGGCAAGTCGGGCGACTGAATGTAATTAATGATCGATTTTGAGTCTTCGTGCACCAAATTGGTGCAAATCGGGTCGAGTAAGGCTGACTCTACCTGATCCCAGCCGTCGTCAAAATAACTACGTGAATATTGGTCAAATCGGCTGTTTGAGTTGCTGTTGGCAGCACGACCTTTGATTGTGATGGGTTGAGAGGGAGATTTTTTTTGCAATTCAGCACTCTTTTAGTTCGTATTGTTTTTAGATATCTATTTGTTTTTAATGGATTATTTTTATTTTTAAGGTTTGAGGTTCATTGGTGAGAGCGTTTTTCATTATTCTCACTCCAGCATTTGCCATCACGCGCCATCACCCATTGTGACAAACGCAATATCGAGCCATAGTCCAGCTGGAATGTTAGTTGCTATTACTTAATTAAGAAACAAAAAAACATACATAAAAACACAACGGAACCAATACCAGAAAAAAGATACAAGTTAGCGCATTTGTCATTGGAGGACAAGATGTTGAAGTTTGCAATTACCCTTATCCTAGCATTAAGTAGTGCAGTTGCTTTAGCGCAAAATACAAACGAAATCGTCGCACAAGTCAGTGCGCACGTTGCCAAGGTTTATGTGTCCTTTCCCAAGCAACATGGCCTGGGCTCTGGTGTAGTGGTTGCCAAAAACAAAGTCGTGACTAACTGTCATGTGGTAGCTAAAGGCTTATCTGCCAAAGTAATCATCAATCAAAAAGTATATGTAGTGCAGGGCATAACACCTGACTGGCGCCATGACTTATGTGTGTTAACGGTTGATGACATTGAAGCGCCAATTGCACCGATTGGTTCTAGTGAATCCCTCAACTATGAACAACCAGTATATGCCATTGGTTATGCTGGAGATTCACCACGCGCGAATGCTAACTATGGGATCATTAAAGCCTTGTTGCCACTCGACGATAGTGTAGTGGTACAAGCTTCAAATCCATTTAGATTAGGTGATAGTGGTGGCGGTGTGTTCAACGAAGCGGGAGAGCTGATAGCAGTGATTGCTGTGAAGAGCCCTGGTCGCAAGCCTAATTATTACAATATGTCTGTTGAATGGTTAAAGCCTCTGTTGTCAGAGCCAGTGCTCCCATTTAAATCGAAGAGTCACGTTGCCTTCTGGGGTGGAAAGCCAACGAACTGGCCCTACTTTATGAAAATTGTACATCCAATGAAGATGCACAAATGGAAAAAACTGAATGCGATTGCTACAGCATGGGCTGAGGCTGAACCAGAAACCCTTGAAGCAAGTTATTACCGTGCGGTCGCTGAGTTTAACTTAAACAAAACGCAACTGGCCAAAGCACGTTTTGAGAAGGTTCTTGCACGCAACGGCAAACACAGTGATGCGATGTATTATCTTGGAGTGATTGCGCATCAAAATGGCGATGATGTTGAAGCCAATCATATGCTGGCCGATTTGCAAGGTTTGGATAAAACTGCCGCAACAGCGTTGAAAAATAAGTTGGCGTTATTACAGTAGATTGATATTGTTTTAGTAATAAAAAAAGCAGACGTCATGTCTGCTTTTTTATTGTCGGTTATACACATATACCTAACTCACTACCACTAGTCACTTTGCTGTGCAATGATCTGGCAAGCCAGCGCGCTGAGATATGGCAGTGATTGCAAACTCAGCATGGTCACCCATAATTGTGCATCGAGATTATCTAGGCCTCTAGTGTAGAGCATGGCTAAACTAGCAATGATCAGCGCTAATAGTATCAAGCACTCTTCACGGATTGGGGCCAGTAACTGCCAGGCATTATATTGGCTTTTGCCTTTTTTGGTCACCACAAACACGCCTTCTTTTTGTACGATGCCTGACATAACGCCTTTGGCAATGGCATGCGATAGGCCTAGGCTAGCCAGTGAAGCACCTAAAATATCTAGCCAGTCACATTGCATGGTTTTGCGATAAAGAATTGGGCCCAATGCTGCTTTGATGGCTAAGAAACATAAAATTGGCACAATCATGATGGCGACAGGCAGGCTGAATGTTGCGGGGAAGAGCAGCATCGCAACCGTCCAATAAATCGCACCAATAGTAAAGATCAACTGCAATGCATCACCAAACCAGCCAAACCAGCCTGTTAAGAAATGGTAACGCTGGTTAAAAGTGAGTGTAGACTTACCAATTAGTTTGGGTAGGTGGTGTTTTAAAATCTGCATTGCGCCAAACGCCCAGCGGAAGCGTTGTGATTTGAGTGCTTTAAAATTTGACGGCGTTAAACCGCGGCCAAATGTCTCGTCCACATAGCGCAGCTCATAATTATTTTCTAAGAGTCTCAAGCCTAGCTCAGTGTCTTCACAGATACACCACTCTGACCAGCCTCCAAGGCCGTTTAACGCCTGGCTGCGAATCAAAGTCATGGTGCCATGTTGGATTAACGCATTGCGTTCGTGGCGGTGATGCATACCAATTCTAAAGAAGCCTTCAAATTCCCAGTTACACATGCGGCGGAAAAAGTTATTTTCCCATGCGCGATGTGCTTGTGGCGCTTGTACAACCGCAACTTGATCTTCTAAAAAGTGCGGTACTAAGTCAGAAAGCCAGTCATCTGTCACAATATAATCGGCATCGACCACACCAATCACATCAGCCTTAGGGTTGGTTTGCTCAAGCGCAAAATTTAACGCACCCGCTTTGAATCCAGGCCAAGACGGCAGGTGGAAAAACTTAAAGTTGTCTGGTAACGTTTGCATATACGCTTCCACAGGTTTCCACTTAGACTCATCTTTGGTGTTGTTGTCGATTACCAGCACTTCATAGTTGGTGTAATTCAGTTTTAGTAAGCTGTTGATGGTAGCGATCACCATGTCTGGTGGTTCGTTATAACAAGCCAGATGAATGGAAACAAACAATTCTTCTTCGGGGGGGACCGGTATGGCGCGATGGTAAATACGGCGCCAGTCGCGCTTAAACATCACTTCACTGAACTCCACTGCATAGATCATCAGCACTAATGAAGTGAGTGCCATAGCAATGAGTAAGCCGCCGAGAGCGATAAAGTCGCGTAAGGAATAGTAATAGTCACCAGGCAGATTCCATGCGACCACTAACGTGGTTAAGCAGGCTTGTAATAAGATTGCCATTGAAATAGTACCGCCCATGCCCCAGGCTTTAAAACGCCAGCCGATAAACATGATTGGGATAAACGCGATTAAAGTAGACCAGATGGCTTTTCCAATCCAGCGATTGTCTTTGGGTACGGCACCTTGTAGCGAATATTTGGCTTCGCGGTCAGCGTCAAACATACCCCAATAGGCACCTGCCCAGCCTTCCAGATCGACTTTCCAAGGCTGATCAAAGGCTTCAATTAAATAATAGTGATAGTTGCGAAGGCTGTTTTGTGCCAAAAACTCGCGTACAAAACGTGCTTGATTGACTTCATTGGCGACCGCGGCGCCGATGGTTGGGCCACCACTTGGCCAGCCTATTTCCGTAATGACAATCGGTTTGCGAGGGAACTTTTCGGCAAGTTCCTGATAGCGACCTAGAGCATAGGTAACGGCTTCTTCAGCAGGCACACCTTCATGATAAGGGAGCAAATGTACCGCAATAAAGTCCACATGCTTCACCAGTTCTGGATGCTTTAGCCATACATGCCATGGTTCTGCAGTAGAGATCGGTATTTCGGTTAAATGGTTAATTGTGTCTAGATAACCAATCAGCTTTTTAACTGAAAGGTCGCTACGCAGAACGGATTCATTACCAACAATGATGCGTTCGATGTTGGTATAGTTCTTCAGATTTTCTTTGAGCGCCGCGATTTCTCTAGCATTTGTTGCTTCATCCCCGCTAATCCATGCACCCGCTGTAACCTGAATATTGCGTGTCTGCGCTAGCGAAATGATTTCATTATTTTGTAACGAAGAATAAAGGCGAATACGGTTGGTTAACGGTTTGAGTATCGTTAAATCGCCAGCCAGTTCAGCTGTGCTGGGGTGTGACCTGTCCAGCGGGCTTTGATTTTTTTGAAAGCCACTGTAAGCAAAACCGTACACTGTTGGTTTGACGCTAATCAGCGGCAGGGCCTGATTGGTAAAAGCCCAGAGGCCAAAGTGCGCTGTAGCAAAAAGTAAGGCGAAAATGACTGGATGCGTTAAATAATTGATGAGTCTTGCCATAAGGTTTTGTTAGTTGTTTTCTGGGTATTGATACTCAGTTCTGGGCCAATTTGCTAATGCAAACAGACCCGCGATGCCAGCCCATTGGAGTGCTGATACATTATCTGGTTCCATGCCTATGACCAAGATGGCATAAACGCTGCTGATGGCAATGATGATGATCCGCCATTTGCTAAATGGCAGCGGGTGACGCGTGAGCCAGGTATGCAATGCCAGTGAGAGTGCAGGCAGTAGGAATAAACTGCTTGGAAAGTTGCGATAGCGGCCATCGTGGAAGAGCAAAAAGCTGGTGATAAGGCTAAAGAACAGCAATATTAAAGTCGTCCAGCGTAACCATTGTTGTGTGGTGTCGCTGGGGTATGCCAGGTGTTGGATCAATGCGATTAAACTGAACCAGCCTGTGAGTATTACTGCGATCAATGGCAGGCTTTCTAACCAGCTTTCGCTGGCGGCAGCAAGATAATGCCATTGCAAAAGAATCATTATGCCAGCAGAAGCGCCGAGTAAGGTGTTGCTAACACGTAGGCTCAGCGGCTTGTGTTGACCGTTGCCAGAAAGGGTAAAGCACAAAATAGCACCTAGCATGGCCGCAATGATTGGCAACCCCCCATCATGGCGTTCTGCGACAGGTGCAGTGAGGTCAAACTTGGCTTGCAGGTTTTTATCATATAGTCCCCAGAAAGCACCGACTGTACCTTCCAAAATGCGCTTCCAAGGTTGATCAATGGCTTCGATAATATTGTATTGCCAGCCTTCAGCTTCTGCTGTAGTGATAAATTCGCGAATATAGCGGGCTTGATTCACATTGCCAGGTGCAGAAGTATTACGTTGGCGCCCAGCGGACGGCCAACCTGTTTCACCAATTAATAATGGTTTGTTGAATGCTTGTTTGAGTCTGGCCATCACCCCTTTGGCATGTGCGGTGCCATTAGCCGCACTGACTGGATTATCCTCCCAATAGGGCAGGACATGTACAGTGACAAAATCGACGTCATCTTCCAGCATGGGATGTCTAAGCCAGAACTCCCAAACATCCGCATAGGTTAAAGGCAGCTTGGTTTGTTTGTGCGCACGTTGCAGATAGCGTTTGAGTGTGGCTTCATCTTGCTCTTGTCTTAACAGCACCTCATTGCCGATGATAATGCCTTTGACGGT
>SPJL01039155.1_pt1 | contig 16275 bp, 32 predicted proteins | sample 3741751 | NCBI WGS metagenome assembly SPJL01 (sample SAMN10925998, study PRJNA522277) | cold seep metagenome | isolation source: Elba SIP-enriched marine methane seep metagenome, extraction at timepoint T3 | place: Italy: coast of Elba, Mediterranean Sea | reverse complement strand
CACGCTTTGACTACTCATGGAGGTCGAAATATGAGATGCCGTACGCCACTGGCAGTCTAACAATGACGCTTGACATCGAGGGGAACGTGGGAGGTTCATGGTATCCTGGAGAAAACACCGTCGCCCTATATGTGAACCGTCGCACTGAGCATGTAGGATGGGCATATTGGATTCCGGAGCCACCGTCAAACCGATACCTCAGCAAGAATGACGAGAGCATTGTTATCGATTGGCAGAACGATGCGGACATCATCATACCGCTGATACCGGAGATCCGTAGCACAGCCGCCTATGGGAGCCAGGCCCGTTACACATCAGACAACTTAGCCGGCGTCAGAGTCCAGGGAAATGGTCCGTTTATTGATATGGGACTTGTTGAAGCCACCGTCACGACTCCATCACAAGCTGTGAGAGAGTTGACACCTTAACCGAAGGCAGTGTTATGAATGAGCAAGCATGGTATCAGACCAACAGGAAAGAGATTTCCTCAGTGGTCTCAGCTTTAATGACCGGTGAAGGCGCATCGCGTTGTGCGGTGAGAGCCAAGTCACCGGAAGACGCGGAAAACCTCATCATCGAGTGTGCAGCCCGTTGCGTAAGGGCGCTCGACAGGAAGTGTGGTAATGAGGTTCCAGACCTGACATTCACCAAGCAGCTGACTCCACAGGAGATGAGAGCCAGGATGCCTGGTGTTCAGCCTGTCCTGAGCGCTTAGCAAACGTATGTCCTGTGGCCACCTGATATAACCCAGGCTGCGAGCCACAGATTGTACAGCACCACCGACAGTAAGAAAGCGGCAAGTCCGCAGGCTGCGTAGAAAGCAAACCTGCGGACTATGTCTTTGAATGGCACACGAAACCATATCCACGTCAACCAGAGTATTAGGACGCTGGCTGGAATAGCTGCGTCGTTCAAGTGGTTGCTGGCTTGAAATACGTATGACACGTCTGGAAGGACAACAGTCATCGCGTCGACTCTCTTACGTGGGAAATGATGTCGGCCTCTGTCGGCCGACTCTTGATTGGGTAGTCCCATCGAAACTGATCTGCTTCGATGTAGACACGACCATTCTCAATCCACCAGTCGATGGTGAACCTTCCTCCGCCAGGTAAAGTCATGCCGTGGTGGCTATGCGGAATGCTCTTCTTCACCAGATTCAGGATGTGCTGCTCCGTCATCTTCAGTCTCCTCTTGAGGTACTTCGGGCTGTCTGAGGTCTACGCAACCCTGCGCAAACTCTATCACTTCCTTGGCAGTAGCCCGACCAATGCCAGGGATTTTAGTGATCGCCGACTTCGTCATCTCTGCGATGGTGGCAAGTGTGTAGGGTGTAGGCAGGTTCTGGAGATACCTGAGACATTCAATCCCCTTGGCTGAGAGGAAGTCTTCCGCACTCTCAATCAATACATCGTTAAGAACGACGTCCGGGAACATGCATTCACTCTTGAGAGCCATGATAAGCTTGGCGTCTTTTTCTAATATGTTACGGAGCATGTCTCCGACAACCATAGCGACTTTCAGCCTGGCCTGTTCCACTTTCACACTTCGTTCGGCGTCCTTGAGCTTGATCCCAAGATCTGTTGTAAGCGTACAGGCATCTCTGAGATCGTTTGTTCTTTGCGCCCATTCCTGGACGGGGACGTAATTCTCGGTGATGTATGCACTGATGCACTTGTAAGTGATGATAAGTACGACGATAAAAAGAGTAATCCAAAGTAGAGCTTCCACAATTCACCTCAGTCTCATTGCTTCAACGGTGCTTGTTACACACCAGATGAACGGATGTAGTGCCCACCAAACCACCCACGGGATTAGCAGCACTGTAGAAAACACCAGTACAAAAAACCACATAAGAATGCGGCTCTTCGATCTCCATATCACTTTGCGACCACTGAGGGCCAGTGCGTGACTCAAATCCCTCCGAGACACTCCTGTCATGCGACCACGGAACCAAAACTTGCTCTGGCCTGTTTCTTCCTTGCAGAAGTGTATCGCGTGACCGTTCCTGTTCAGGCTCACTACGTGACATGGAATAAGGTCCCAAATTCTTTCACGATGGATTGTAACGAAAACAATCTGGTCAACGCAACCCCTAATCAGCAGATATGCGAAACCCATGAAACAATTCGAAGTCTCAATCCTTGGCTTTCTCATGGGGCCGCTCCGTTATGGCCACTCTGACGTGAGATGTTGAAATCTCCTGCGTCTCGAATTTCATCGTTCGGCCAAACCCAAAGAGATAGTCTCCATGCTTCTCGATGAGCCTGTCGGCAACCCGCCTGTCTTCATCATCCTGGCAGGCCAGATGAAGAATCAATGGCTCTCCCTGCTCAATCATTACTCTCATAAGGCATCCACCTCTTTTATTTCACCTACCCAAGCTTCTACACCATCCTTGAACCCAACCCACATCATCACCCCTGTGTACACCGGAAATGACACCACCACGATCGTGAGGATTAGCCATTTGGGCATCTGTCGGAAAACTGGATATAAGTCGTCTCTATTCGGCATTTTCATGCTCCCCGCACTCAAGTGTGTCTTGCTTCACATACGGTCTCACCGCATCACCTTCGCCAGTAACCAGTGGTGGATATCGGTAGCAGTTGCCATGTTCAGGAAACCTGACATGTGGCATAAACCACCGGCATGTTCCACACACTTCTCTGTCACTTAGCTTCATAGCAAATCCTCCACTAGCTGTATGAAGTAGGGCATCTGGCAGTAGGTGTCGTGGCCGTCTTCTTTCAACTTGCCACAGTCGGGACAGTGCTGGTTGTACAAAGGATTCCAATCACTGTCGGCGCCCTTCACCCTCTTATTGCCCCACTCAACAGTCTTTTCCATGTAGGACTTCAATAAATGCCTGGACAAAGGCTCTCGCCTGTGGGACGCAGATGGCGTTTCCTGCTCCCCGAATACGTCGTACTCTATTGGGAGCCCCATCAACCAAAGGCTGTGTTCCGGGTCTAACCGGCCTGTACTTTCCGTCTCGACAAGCGAGCCAATCAGCATCTCTCCACCAACCGTTAGTCGGGCCGCGTAGTTGTGAGTCAACCAAGCCTCCCGGCCCAAGAGACAATTCACCTTCACATTTCGGCACAGAGACCCGTCTTTGTGGTCTCTCGTTGTCGGCGAGGCCCATGAAGTCAACGTCGCCACTGCCGGCAGATCTGGAGACTTCCCTCTCGCCACTTCCTTCAGACCTCCCTCGACCGACCGTATTCCCTTGTTTGAGTCGCTGGCTTTCGGAGTAGGCCACGAAGTAGAGTCGCTGTCTTTTGTGCGGCGCCCCGAAGCCACAAGCCACGGTAGAACACGTCCCGCAGGTGTAACCTTCTCTTTCCAGGTCAGATTGTACAACGTCGAGCCAAGCTCGTCCGTCTTTGCTTGCAACCTGTTCGCCAAACAACGTGACAGGTTTTCGCTCGCCTGACTCCTGGATGAGACGGAGTACTTCAGGCCAGAGGTGTCTTTTGTCATTGGTAGTGCCTTTTTTGCCGGCAACTGAAAATGGTTGACACGGACAGCTTGCTGTCCACACCGGACCCGGAATGTCGAAATGTCGGATGACATAGTCCCAAACGCCAATGCCAGCAAAGAGGTGGACGACATCGTACACTCTTATCACTCCGCTCAGGCTGTCAATACTTGCCTCACTGACATAGCCTGGACGGATGATGCCTCGCTGGATAAGTTGTTTGAGCCACTCGACGCAGTGCTTATCGTTATCGTTGTAGAACACATTCACCGTGTCAGCCTCGCACTGTTGAATGCGTTCTCTGGAGTGATGCGATCACACGTGGTGTTCTCAGCCCAGGAGTGGAAGTCTTCGTGGACAAACACTGTCTCAGCTGAGCCTTTCAACTCGCAGCTATCTGCGTAAGCCTTCGCCCTGGTGAGAGTCGACTGTGACGCTAGCTTGAGGCCGTTTTTCAACACTTCGAAAAATCCAATCATGTTCACTGATATAGACCAAACACCAGCCCGCCAACAGTTGTCTTCTTTGTCATATCTCCAAATCATTTCATCTCCCTTGCTGCTTCGAAGGCTTCCGTAAGAGTGGTATGCGCCCATCGGTTACCCATGGCATGCATCATCCACTGCTGAACACTACGCCATTTGTATGGAGGCGACGTGATGTTGATGCACTGAAACGCTGCCGCCTTTGCGCTATCCAGGCTTGGATAGTCTCCGACGCGAGAGCCTTTGTGTATAAGCACAAATCGGCCATCGACGTTAGTGACGATCTCTGAGCTTGTTGCCCCGTCGCTCCACCTTCCCTCTTTCGCATTGAAACACCAATTGACTTTCATTTGTTCAGCTTTCTCATCTGTTCCAAGGCCCACTTCTTAGCGTGGATCTCCTGGTATTGTTCTGGAATAACAAGCTTCACCCTGGTTTCATTGTCGAATGCCTCACCGGGGTGATACACTATCTCGTAGGTGTGCTGCCCCCTGAACTTCTTGTGAAACAGGAATGCTTGTAAGCGTGGAGCCCGACCAACATAGGGAACATTGTCAGTCCACTTTGTTGAATCCGGCAACTGAACATGAAGGGCATCCTCGTTATCTCCCATCTTGCACCGGTCTGTGCAGTAGCCATTGATGTTCCACCTGGTTTGAATGAGGTTGGGTTCGCTGCTTGGTTGGACAACGTCCCGTATCCACCCCACTAAGCCTTCACCAGTGACAGTCCCCACTTGAGCGAGTCGGCCACCCTCAGTAACCCACCATGACCCAGTTCGTATTTCTCGCTCTACAGCAGTCATATCAAGCCTTCTTTCCGTGTTTTGAACGTCTGTGTTCGTGTGTGTGGTCTTCCCTAGTGGCGTTGAACGCCCTCTTTTCTTCAATAGCCGTGATAATATCCAGGTTGTGGAATTTTGCATAGGAAACAATCTGAGTAATAGCCTTTTTCACCTCAAAAGCCTCCATGACCCTATTGTCATCGTTTTGGCCCATTGCTTCCCTGGCAACATAGCTCAGCGTGACAACTGGCACCATGAGAGCTGAGATTTTGTCGTATTTCCTGAAACCATACGGCCTCACCTCTGCAATATCCACGTCACCAAGATCTAACTTGCGACCACCGGCGTAGTCAAAGAGGCGGATGAGAGTGTCTGCAAGCTCCACTTCCTCCATCTTGCGATGCGGAAGCTTGTCGTCCATGAGGTCTTTTCTTATTCCCTCAACAGCCTCAGCAAGTTCTGTGACGGCCAGCATGATCAACTGAAGCGGTGGTCGATCAATCTTCGCCCCTGTGTGCAGACACCTCCACCAATCCTCTGAGTCTGCGTGGCACATGTCCCTGTATTCGTTGAGTGTCATCCTCTTTTCCTCCAGGTGTTTGAATTTTCCCAAGCATCTTCTCAGCATCTGTCCCCGAATGCAACCCTATTCCAAACACTTTTTCAACATCGTCGTTAATTGATTTCAATTGTCGAATATCTGTTATCATTGCGCATCGACTCCCTTATCCGGTGGATGTGCTGCTCCACCAAAAAAAGCTATTTCGAGACCCCGAAGCCGTCATTTCCACCGGCCAGGTTGCTGGGATGAGCAGAGCCTGGATTTCAATTTGGCTTCACACGAGAGAGTCGTGATCCCTCGCACCGTGTAGCATCTCAATGCCGAAGGGGTCGTGAGCTACCGCACCCCAATTTACCCTCAAATACGAATTAATCGGCACCCCCCAACCTGGATAGCCATGTCAAGAGTCCTAAAAACGCAACCTGTCAGCGACTGTTGCCGCCTCCAGGTTGGTTCTTGTGGGATGCGTATTGTATACCAAAACGTTCCGCATTGCAACAAAAAAAGGTTGCGTTCAGCAAAGATTTCTGATACAATCGCGAGCATGAACATCTACAAACACATCGGCCTTGCCCTCGCGGCAAGCATCTCTCTCGAGCAACACGCCAAGTCTGAACAGACGGAAAACCCACGGCTCAGCGGACTTAAGCACCGCGGAACCAAGGGGAACATCTTCGGTTGGGACAACGGAACCGGCCCCCGGCGACAGCCAAGGAACGCCCCGTGTTCTTGCGGATCGATGCGGAAGGCCAAGAAGTGCCATGTGTATTACGTTCCGGAAGGGACTCCACTACTTGAGGACCAAGAAGATGACAGTGACGCTATTCGATCCTGAACAGGAATACACCCTGGAAGAGAGCCAGCTTGACGACGCCATTGAGGCGAATGATGCTCCGCCAGAGACGACAGCCGCTGAAGACATGTTTCGACATGTGCCAGGTGCTCTCTACCGCATTGTTATTGACGTGGACGGCGAGCGCCACTACACTGAGGGCAACTTTGAGTTCAACTACGCCTACAATGTGGTGATGAGCCGGCTGGCGAATGTTCAGGTGCCGTTTCCGATTCAACTTGACGACGGCAAGATGCTGGTAATACCACAACTGGCAATGCGTCAGGTGTTGTTTTTCATCGAGGAAGCGGTATGAATCCTACCGGTATTGAGAAAATCGTCTGCGAAGATATTGCAGAGCGGCAGGCATTGGGGTACAACAAGTACGGATGCACTGTCGCTAACAACCCGTTGAATCTACGTGAGTGGCTTCAACACCAGTATGAGGAACTTCTTGATGCCGCCGTCTACACAAGAAGAGCGATTGAAGAAATTGACTCCGGTCAGATGGGAGAATATGCCACCCCATCTCAAGGAAGCAGCATGGGATAGTGGCTATCTGGATAACGCCGTCGCCCGACCGAAGCCAGTGGGAATATTGCACCTTCCCGAAGACGCAGAGATGGCTATGCTTGGTGCAACCCTGATGTTTGTTGGTTACTCCCGGCGAGAGGTGATAACGTCCGTTGATGAACACGGAAGGGATATGATTCTCCTGTTCTGCGGACCCGTTGAGCTTCTCCGTGATGAGGAGAACCAGCGTTGAGTAAAACGTTCTGCTACATCAGGGTAAGCAGCAAAGAGCAGGCCAGGAATGGACAGTCCGTTCCTATCCAGTGCAAACAGCTGCAGAAGTATTGCGACTCCAGAGGATGGGCATACTCTGAGGCTCACCATATGTCTGGTGTAGCAGGACTTTTCATCGATCCCGGCGTCTCAGCCTGGCACCACAGTCCCATCCTTCACCGACCTGCCTTCTGCGAGATCATGAAGAACGCCCGGGTTGGTGATCGTATTGTTTGCACACGTCTCGACCGAGCCTTCCGGTCAATGAAAGACTTCTGTGAGACGTGGCCCATTCTGGCCAACAAGGGAATAACGATGGTGTTCACCCAGCAGAACATCGACACAAGCACAGCGTGGGGGCAATGCAAAGCACACATCATCGCAGCCTTTGCTCAACTGAAGAGCGACCTCATCAGCCAGCGAACCATAGAAGGCCTGGCCGCGAAGAAGGCCGGCATCAAGATGGCCCGCACCAGTAGAGACATGCTCCGAATGGAGGTGGACCCTTTGCTTCGTATCGACAAAGTGCCGTCGAAAGATGAATGCGAGAACAGCCGTGGCCGCGTGTTCTCTTACGCCAGATGCTCTTCCTGGGATCAGAGCGTAGCTTCGCAGATGCCGCAGTTGCATCGCATGGTTGATACAGCGATTGAAGATGGTTACACGTACGGAGGAACCTACGCAGACGAAGGTATCTCCGCTTACTCTGTAGCGTGGCAGGACCGGCCGGCTGGGTCGACATTGTGGAAACAGTTGCAGCCAGGTGATCTCATCTGTGTTTCCAGGGTTGATCGGGCTTTCCGGTCTCTGTCCGACCTGCTTGTCTGCTATCGCGAACTGAAGGAAATGGATGTTGGTCTTCGACTCGAAGACGAGAACGGAGACACCCGACTCCACGAAGACGATGAGTGCATGCTTCAGATTATGGTGGCACTTGCGGAGATGGAGAGCAAAGACATTTCAACCAGAGTGTCTGAGGGGATGGCTGCTGCCGCCGCGATGCGAGGGAAACGAATCAGCCGGAGCCATTGTCCGTGGTGGCAACAGGTGAAGACAGTTCACGGCAAGTGGCGATTTGTTCCAAACTACGATGCCCTTGCAGAATACGACGAGGTTCTCACGCTTCTTGACGAGGGACACACAAAGGTAGCAGCCAGCGACATCATGGAAGAGAAGCTATCTCTCCGCGATAGAAGGTTGTGGATACCAAACAAAGACTCTGGCGTGTATGCTCCTAAGTTCATTCAGTACAAGAAGAAGACTTACGCTGAAGAGTGGGTAAGAGGATTCAAACGATACGCGACCCGCGAGAAGAAGATGATGTCCTCCTGGAAAGAGGGATATGTCAGACGACCGTGGTCAAGCAAACGCATCTCAGATCGAATGCGTGATCAGGAAGAGATCGAAGCTCTGTACAAAGAGAGCCCGGAGATTCACAACAGAATGATGTCGAGGAAAGACTATGACTAAGACGCGACCCATCGTATACATCTCATCACCGTACACTAATGGAGACCAGGGGTTGAACACCCGGTTTCAATGTGAGGTGTGGGACCAGCTTATGACTGACGGATTGGTCTGGCCGGTGGCGCCACTCTGGTCGCACTTCCAGCACATCATCCTGCCAAGGAAGTATGACGACTGGTTGGATTTCGATCTTGCCATGATTAAGACATACGACGCATGCCTCCGCCTCAACTCCACTTTCAAAGACCTCGACTACCTTGTTGTGGAGTCGAAGGGTGCCGACATGGAGGTTGCGGAGTTCAAAAGAATGATGAAACCTGTGTTCTACAGCATTGAGGATTGCTACGACTGGGTGAGGCACATCTAATGAGAAAACAGTTTGCTACGGGATTTATAGCGGGGCTTGTTACGATGTGGTGGTGGATGTCATTATTCGCCCCACTGGATGGTCCGAAGGTTAGACATTGGATGCCTAAAGCATGCATATGCAACCAACACTGTTTGTGCCCCTGCAAATCGCAGATGGGCATAGAGCCCCTAGACGAGAAACACTTTGAGCAAATCATTAAAAAAGAGAGTGCTGATAGCCGGTGATTGCCACTGCCCAGCCATGCGACCTGAGTATCCGGATTTTCTATGGGACACGTATGTGCAATGGGGATGCACTGAAGTAGTGTTCATTGGTGACATTGTTGACTGGGGTGCCATTAAGTTTCACCCGAAACATCCTGGGCAAGACAGCTTCGAGGTGGAACGAGACAGGGCAAGGGGCCAGGTAGCCCAGCTATACAAGAGGTTTCCAAAAGCTCACTGGATGATTGGAAATCATGACTGCCTTCCATCACGCCAGGCTGCGTCCGTTGGCTTAGGTGACGGACTTCTGAAGTCGTACCAGGAATACTGGGGAGTGCCAGGCTGGACGACACACGCAAGATTTGAGAAGCTTGACATCGACGGCACACTCTACATGCATGGAGACCGTGGCCGAATGGGAATGCAAGCAGCCTGGAAGAATGCGAGAGACCTCTTTCGCAACGTTGTCCAGGGACATTGCCACACTGAGATGGGTGTGTGGTATTGGGTGAACGATGATTTTAGAGTGTTTGGCATGAATGTCGGAACTGGAGTGGATGACAAAACCCTTGCCATGCTATACAATAAATCACAGAACCGACGATCAGCACTTGGATGTGGAGTGGTGATAGACGGTGTTGAACCTCACGTGGAAGCCTTACAACTTGGGAGCAACTATGAACGCAAATAAACTCTTTATCTTCAAGCCATTCGACAAATGTGGATGTGAAGATTACTTCAAAGATGTGAAAATACAATTTGAGGATGATGACATGGCCACCAGCCTCCAGAGGCTGGCAACCTGCGACTCTGTAGTCGTCTACAGGTGGGGGCCAGATGGAAACCAGAATCTGTACATTGAGGTGGTAAAACAGCTCGACCTTGATGTCTATGTCTGGGACGACAACAAACCGACACTCTGCCCCAATTACTTCATAGACGACAGTGAAGATTTTGACACAATCCTCAGTGAGGCAGACCACCTTGTGAACGGTGACAGGAGGAAGTCGTACGGACATCCATCCGTCCACTTCAGTCGGACAATTGGGATGATCAACTCCCTGTTCTCCGACCACTTAAAGAAACCATTTCTACCGCACCACTGGGCACAAATGATCATGCTGGACAAGCAGTCTCGTTGCATGGAGAGCCCATCGAAAAGAGACCACTGGGTTGATGGTGCAGGATATTCTGAATGCGGCCACCTATGTGTGGAGTATGAAGCAGAGACAGGACTCATCGAATGAGCATCAACACCGAAGACATATCCCTCAACGTCTTTGACGTCATGACAGGGTCGTACGGATACGCACAACTCCTGGACGTTCATGAGGCGGATGAGCTAATCAATGAAGACACTCTCGCAGAGGTGTGTCAAGACTTGAACCGAAACAATTCAGACCAGGAACACAACCTCATTAAGGTAGGCTTCCTACTTGGTGTTGCTGCTGCTGTAGAACAGGAAGAGTGATGGAATTCTACCAATACCAACCCCAGCCCCAACCACCATTGAACGATCCTCCCATGAAGGTCAAAGTGGCCGTCAACTTCATCAACCATATGCGCAACTCCCCACCACTTGGTGCGTTCGGCGGCGCCATGGCGATGATGGGTCCGTTCGATGACGGAGACGACTGGAAGGAACCAGAGAAAGTAGAACCTCTGACACACCATGAAGAGCAGGCATACAATGCAGCCTGCTTCGTGATGTGGGGATACTTCACAGGCGAGATGGACTACGGACCCAAGAAGCCTGACGAGGATCCGGAGGTTGTGACGCCGCCAGCCAACAGCATCGCAGCTTCCAAGAAGAAGTTTGGCGAACCAATCTTCGACCCCACAGCCAATAACGGGTGGAACAGCCCAGGACTATGATCAAGTACATCGTCAATAAGACATGGTACATCGGCCGTATCAAATTCACATTCTCCTGGCGTAGCGGCAAGAATGCAATGGGTCGCTTCGGAGGGGGCTGGCATTGGGAGCTTGGCTTTCAAGTCGGCGGGTCTACTATCATCCTGAACATGCTGTTCTGCTATCTGAGGATTTCGTATGTTAAGCCTGTTGGAGAACATTCTTGAGTTCTTCTGGGACTGCTTCCCGCGTCCCGTCACCGTGAAGTCAAACGAGAGAGCCAGTCGTTTCCTGTTCGGCCGCGACTTTGACGGCACACGATGGGAGAGATTTATCCGTCAAGACTTCGGGCCAGGCTTCTACATCCATCTCCCGCTCTGTGAAGACTGGGATCAGCGTGTCACTGCGGCACAGCATGAGCCCTCCGCCATGATTCCCTGCACCACCAGAGACGGGAAGCTGTGGACAATTGTTCTGGATGTGGAGTTTGAGATCGAAGATCTGCCCACATTCGACATCTGTCAGGGTGACGGAGACGAGCATATTGGCATTGTAGCCGCCAGCGCAGCCATTCTGAGGGCATCCAAACGCACAAATGAGCAGATGTTATCAGATGGACCACACTCATTTGGTGTTCACGTCTGTTCGGACGTTCAGGAAAAACTTGAAAAAAGGGGAATAAATATCATCGCAGTGCGAGTAACGCAGTGGCAGCAGTGTTTTTCCTTGCATTTGTCAGGGATGTGACACTCTCCGGGGGCCGGAAACAGCCCGAATACAGCAACTCCTGTGCCAAACTTGGCAGAAAAGTATTGACAACATGAGTCAAATTGACTACAATGGGCGGAGAATCATCGATATTCTTCCGTTTCATAATAGCGATAGCTCATATGTCAGAACAAATTCCAAGCCTCATCAACAATTTAGCACAGGCTGCTGCTGTCCCTCCCAGCGGCGCCTCAGCTCCAGCGGGCACCCTGAGCCTCGCACCCGCTGTTGAGCAGCCGGCTGTTGGACCCACTCCCGTCCCGCCTCTTAATCCAGGCACTCAGCCGGCTTTTTCCACACCCGCCGTACCGCAGCCCCCGCAGACGCCCATGGCCAATGTCGCACCGACGGCACCCTCAGCGCCAGCCCAACAGGCTGCGGCGGCACCCACGCCCTCTGTTGCTGAAGCACATCGACAGGCTCAGCTTCAAGCCCAACAGATAATCGATGCCCAAGCTCAGCAGCTTTCGACTCCGCAGCCAGCCGCACAGCCAGCCCAGCAGGTGGTGGCTCCAGCTCCGGCAACAACGTCTGCCATGAGAGCGGCTTTGGAAGCTGAGGGATTTGAAGTGCCGGCAGATCTCACCACAGACCAAGCGGTGATCAAGCACCTTGCCCAACAAATTGACCAGAGTAATGCAACACCCCAAGCTCCTGGGATGGAAGCAGCGTCGCCTCAGCCGGGTGAGACCTCGGGTGTTCCGAGTGCTACCCCGGCCGCGACCAATCCTTTGCACTACGAAGTGAGCGCAGAGGCCAAACAACTTGCCGAAGCTGGTCTCCTCACCCGCACCGAGCAAGGTTGGCAGGCAACAATCCCTGGTATCGATCAGCGATATGTTTCCGAGATGAACACTCAGGAAGCAATCCAGGTGAGCAACGCCAAACGAATCACCACTCAGCCACTTGAATTCCTGAAGGACGCCGCGTCCGAGCTTGGTCTCGTCGACAGCGATGCCGTCAAAGCACTCAGGACTGAGATTGACGAACTGAAGACACTGCGCCAGACAGAGCAGGCGCTCAAAGAGAATGATCGCGTTGACCAGTGGGTGGAAGCTAACAAGCCACACCTGTTCATTAACGGAGACCCGAATGCGGGCTGGTCACCTTACGGAAACAAATACCTCGAAACCGAAAGTATGGTAAGAGGTTGGTTCCCCGAGAAGCTTTCTCGCGGCGAACTGAACAAGCGTGTCCTCGAGGTCATGAACACCTCGGGAATTACGCCGCAGACATATGGGGTACAACAGGGGGCAGCTATTCAACAGCCTGTTGCACCAGTGGCGCCGCAACCCGTAGCGCCTTTCGTGGCAACCATTCCTGCACAACCGCAGGGTGTTGTCAACACTTTACCTGACTACGCCTCAGCTGCACCTGCAGCCGAAGCACCGATGCGACTTGGCAAGGCTGGGTATCCTTCCTTGTTCGAGCACATCGCAGCCAATCCTAGTCACCTTCAGTGACATAGGCGCCCCCTGGACCATAGGAGAAGTTAATGGCCGCTTTCCTGCAAGCAACAGCAGAAGCACACATCAACACTGTGCGAGCTAACGCTCCGAAGTACTTCAAAGATTTCAGTGACCTCACCCAGCGTGGTCACGCCCTCCTCAACCTGATGAAGCACTACGGCATGATCGAATACAATGCCGGTGCCGCTGCCAACATCTGGCAAATCATGGTGAGGGAGCCCCAAGTTAAGGTGGCTGCAGACACCACTCGCAAGACGTTCGCGAACAGCGACGTGTACGAACAGGCCCAGGTGGATGTTCGTGGTCTTGAGACGGACGATCTGCTCACCGAGCTTCAATGGAAGATGAACCAAAACGTTGGTGGAACCCAACTCATCAACCTGTACGACACGAAGCTGCGGAACCTCGGCATCACAATGATGCGTCGAGTTCAGGAATTCATCTACCGGGACGGCGACTCTGCCGCCTACAGTAATTCTTTCCAGGGATTTGAGTCTTGCCTGGCAGAAGGCACCGTGGTTGCAACCGACCGCATCGCCGCTCCAAGTGACTCCTACGCCGGACACAGCACCGCAGTGGCGGGCTTCGGCGGAACCTGGACTTCCGACCTGCCAAGTGCAGACCGGTACAATGCCTCCATCGCCAATGACTGGCCGTACGGTCAGGGTACAAGCGACTACGATGCTTGGTCTCCTGTTCTGTGGAACTGGTCAAGCTCTGCGTGGGGCTCTGGAACCAAACTGTGGTCCGACAACGTGGAAGAGGTTGTGCGTGAGGCGGAAGCCGTCATGCGATCTCGAAACGGATTCATGGACAACGGTAGCCCACTGGTATTCCTTGTCGCTCCGAATCTCTACTCCGGTGCCAAGAACTACTACTCCACTCGTATGCGGATCTACCAGCCGTTCACGGGCGGAGATCAAGGCTTCCCGCAGGACAACATCCAAATCGATGGTGTCGTTCTGAAATCCGACTACGCCATCCCGGCGAACACCGGCTACGGGATCTGTCCGCAGCACATGGAAATGTTCACCCTGCCTACGATGCGAGGTGGTGGACCTGATCAGATGTTCGACGTCTTTGGCCCGACCTGGACCGAGCAGTACGCTGCTTACCTCATGCGTGTTTCTGTGTTCGGGAACCTTCGCATGTCACCGAAGTTCATGATGAAGCTGAAGAACTACACAGCGTAATCAACCGAAAAGGGGCGGCAGTCGTCGCCCTTTCTTCCCATACAGACCCCGGAGACCTGAATGTCTACAGAATACACAATGGACCAACTGGTTGGTCGAATCAATGTCGTCGACAACGACGTGAAAATCCTCGGACAGCGTGGTGTTGTTCGAGACGAATCTACGACCGCAGGCACACAGCTGCGAGTCCAGAACACTGGCTGTCCCGTTGGTGTCATCGTCTGCCGTAAGCAAGGTGCTACTGCAGGAATGGTTGGTGGCCTTGGAGCCACTTTCCTCGCAGGTAGTGAAGGTACTGAGGTTGACGCCTTGAGTGCTGCCGCTGGCATGTGCGACGGTGTCATCGACCCCGGCTTGACAACTGCTCTGGCTGACGAAGATACCTTCTTGCTCTTCACCTCCGGCCCTGTGGCTGTCACATCTGGTGGCGCCTTCACAGCAGGCGACCAGGTGAAACCTGGAGCAAGCGGAAAGTTTGTTGCTGTCACCGGCAACGAGCAGGGTATTGGCCGAGCCATGGAAACTGCATCAGGTGCGGATGAGACCAAGCGGGTCTTCCTCAACTGTAACATCACTCAGAATGGCTTGATCGCCTAATCCTGAGCATCCCTGAACAAGGGGTATATATACCCCTTGTTCAGCTTTTGTTTCCCCTGAATAGAATGGTGGTGATCAGTGTCTGATAACCGATCCGGACTCCCCAAGACGTGTGCAAGCAATTGCAACAACACCGATAAGATTGCACAGGCTACCAAGAAATGACTGAACCAGGTCCACCAAACGGCAGCATGCTGGGCCAGCCTTTAGTCATCACCGAGCGGCCAACGCAGGAAGACCTCACAATTCCTGGCGGAAAACGCATCTCTTGTTTCATCTGCAGTGTCCCCAAGGATCCGTCTGAGTTCCTTGGGGATTCTGTAATCTGTACCAGCTGTGATGACATGCGTAAGTCCTTCATGGACAAGTCGATCACAGAGCAGCAGGGTACGTTCTTCGAACAAGCCCTCAAGCACCTAAGAAAAACATCTGTGCCGGCCCTCCCCGCCGGAGTGCAGGCTGCGAAATCAATTGTCGGCGCCACAAGCACAGAGCTTCTGGCAAACCTCATTCGGAAGATCCTTTACCTTGATGACTCTGAGGAAGAGCGTGAGGGTAAGCAAGTGAACACAAAGGCGTTGATGAACGCCATCAATCTCTACCAGAAGGCTGAGATTGCACACGACGCACAATTAACAGAGACAAACTCTTACCAGGGCATCGACCCTGAGGACCTGTCAGCCGCTCTACAGCAGCATGTCATAAAGAAGATGACGACTGACGAATCATTCAAACGCTGGATCATAACAGAGATGATTGAGCGTGTCCCCGGTTTCCTGCAGGACGTTGTGGCGATTGCCCGCGTTAGAGCAACACCTACACCGGAAGTAACTGTTCTGTGATCTCTATTGAAGAAAGAGAATTCGTAGACGTTCTGCAAGCCCTCGTCTCTCACGAGATGGACGGGCTCCGGCTATTCCGTCCTACTGAGGAACAGGAAGATGCTCTACGAAAGATCAACAAAACCAGAGAGACACTTGTCGACGCTGGAAACCGAGCAGGAAAGACAGTGTTGGGTGCTGTTTGGTTTGCATCGTATGTCCGGGACATCCCTATCACAACCTGGTCAGGAGAGGAAATCCATTGTCGACCAAAGCACAAAAGAGGAAAAGCTCTTATCGCCTGGGTGACTGGAGACTACCTGAAGCATATTGGCAATGTGATATACCGAATGCTTCTGGACCCCAATCCTCCCAAGGGTGTCTTCAAGATTATCCGGGACCAGGAAACTGGCGCATGGCGGGCCTGGGCACCACACAAATACAAAGACGACTGGGACAGGGAACACGAAACAAAGTGGGCACCACCTCTGATTCCACCCGGGGTCATTGAAGGCGGAGAACCTTCCTGGATCCACAAGAACCTGAACCAATGGTCTTCGTTCAAGATGAAGGCTGACGCCACACAGGTGTACGCCTACGCAT
>SPJL01022674.1_pt1 | contig 16292 bp, 5 predicted proteins | sample 3741751 | NCBI WGS metagenome assembly SPJL01 (sample SAMN10925998, study PRJNA522277) | cold seep metagenome | isolation source: Elba SIP-enriched marine methane seep metagenome, extraction at timepoint T3 | place: Italy: coast of Elba, Mediterranean Sea | reverse complement strand
GTAAAAGCAACACTAAGTTAGGAAAAATGGCGTAAGGGCCAAAAATGTTTGCTTTTCTTCACTATCTTGGTCGGATACTGATTAAAAATTATATGGAAAATAAGGACTTGGAATTAACTTTTTCGCCACTCATCGTCGGTACCATGCGACTCGGAGTGTGGGGTGCCCAATTGAGCACCGAAGCATTAGAACATTTTATCGATGCCTGCTTGGATATGGGCCTGCGCGACTTTGATCATGCAGATATTTATGGAGGCTATACTACGGAGACGGAGTTTGGTGCCGTCCTTCGCCGCCGGCCCGATCTGCGCACGCGTTTGCAACTGACGACCAAGTGTGGCATCAAAATGCTAAGTGATAATCGGCCAGCGCATCGCCTCAAATCCTATGATGCTACCAAGGCCCATATTCTCGCTTCTGCCGAACGCTCGCTCCAAGAACTAAATACCGATTACCTCGATTTACTATTGCTCCATCGCCCCGACTTCCTCCTAGATCCCTACGAAGTAGCGGAGGCTTTCCAAAGCCTACAGGAGGCTGGCAAAGTGCGTCACTTTGGCGTTTCTAACTTTAGCCCTTCCCAAGTGGCCATGCTGCATTCCTTTACCCCACTCGTCAACAACCAAGTCGAAATTTCTCTGCTTCATCGCAATGCCTATAGTGACGGCACTCTCGATCAATGTTTACAATATGGAATTATTCCTACGGCTTGGTCGCCCATGGGAGGTGGCGCGATTTTTAAAAATACAAATGATCCAAACCTAAAAGCGATACAAGAGGTCATGGAGAAGCTGGGCACCAAATACGAAGCTTCCTTTGATCAAATTGTGTTGGCCTGGTTGTTAAAACATCCGGCAGGCATTGTTCCGGTACTTGGAACTTCTAAATTGGAACGGGTAAAAACGGCCTTAGCCGCAGTTGATATTTCGCTGAGCCACGAAGATTGGTACGAACTCTGGCAGGCCGCTACGGGAGCTGAAGTACCCTAGACAAAGACTTGCCCTTTAAACGAAAAACGCATCATGACTACTCCTACTATTAAAATCCGCTCGCCTCATTTGAAAGGGGCCGAAGTATCTTGGTTTGCCCCACTCTGTAATGGAGATGATGCTTTTTTGAGCAAACATGACCTTCGCTATAAAAGTGATTGGAGCAATACTTCAAATGTATTACTCACCGCCGACCGCTTGGGCTATCGCAATATCCTTTGCCCATCTTCCTATCAAGTAGGGCAGGACACGATGACCTTTGCAGCAGCGGTAGCGCCATTGACCCAAAACATCAATTTACTCACCGCTATTCGCTGTGGAGAAGTACATCCACCGATGCTGGGTCGGGCCATTGCTACTTTGGATCACTTGCTAAAAGGGCGTTTGACAATCAACATTATTTCGTCCAATTTACCCGGAATGAATCTAAGCTCGGAGGCGCGCTATCAACGTTCTCGCGAAGTAATTGAAATCCTTAAACAGGGATGGACGCAAGACCATATTGACTTCAAGGGAGAATTTTACCAAATTCAATTGGACAATACCGACCCCGTAAAAACCTATCAGCAAAATGGTGGACCGCTTTTATACTTTGGAGGCTATTCCCCACCGGGAGTTGACCTTTGTGCAGAACATTGCGACGTTTACCTGATGTGGCCAGAAACGAAGGAGAACTTACACAAGCTGATGAGTAATATGAGTGAAAAAGCGTCGGCCTATGGTCGAGAAGTTGATTTTGGTTTACGGGTGCATGTGATCGTTCGGGAAACGGAGGCGGAAGCAAAAGAAGCGGCTAGTAGGTTAATGCATTACGTCGATGATCAAAGGGGCGAAGAAATTCGCCTGCGTGCGTTGGATGGAAAATCTTACGGGGTATCTCGGCAAAGTGCCATGCGCGATCAAGCGGATAATGATGGTTTTGTAGAAGATCATTTGTGGACGGGCATTGGCCGTGCCCGCTCGGGCTGTGGTGGTGCCATCGTCGGTAATCCAGATCAAGTGCTGGCTAAAATCGAAGATTATATGGCGATGGGGATTCGTTCTTTTATTTTTTCGGGCTATCCCCATGCCGATGAATGCCGCCTCTTTGGGAAATACGTATTGCCTCGTATCCCTACTTTTTCCATGCCCGAAGTACAAAACCGCAAACCCCAAAGCGAACCCCTTTCTCCATTGGCAGGAGGACTTCGCCATTAAAACGCACCATATGACCGAAAAGATCAAGCAGCTCCTCGCTCAAATGACTCTTGCTGAAAAGGCTAGTCTCTGCTCCGGAGAAAATGATTGGCAAACCAAGGCGATTCCTCGTTTGGACATTCCCTCCATCTGGCTATCCGATGGACCACATGGCCTACGTGTTGAGCGAACCGGAGGCTTCTACCAAAGTTTGGCGGCTACTTGTTTCCCTACGGCCTCTGCGCTTGGGGCCACTTGGAACGAAGACTTGCTCCATAAAGTAGGCAGCGCCATCGGACGGGAAGCGGCAGCGCAAGAAGTACAAGTGCTCTTGGGACCAGGAGTCAATATCAAACGCTCGCCACTCGGTGGTCGTAATTTTGAATACTATTCCGAAGATCCCCTCCTGAGTGGACGACTTGGTGCTGCTTTTATCCAAGGCGTCCAAAGCCAAGGTGTAGGCGCTTGCCCCAAACATTTTACCGCCAATAATCAGGAAAGGCGAAGGATGTCGGTTAGCTCCGAAGTCGACGAGAGAACGCTGCGGGAAATCTACCTCCCCGCTTTTGAATACATCGTTCGAGCCGCCCAACCCTGGACCATGATGTGTGCCTACAATCCAGTGAATGGGGTATTGGCTTCGGAAAATGAATATTTACTACATCGCATTTTAAAGGAAGAATGGGGCTTCGAAGGAATTGTAATGTCTGATTGGGGAGCCGTGCATGATCGGGCACAAGGCATTGTGGCAGGGTTACATCTAGAGATGCCGGGGAATACCGGAATCAATGATCAAGTGATTGTGGAAGCGGTAGAAGAAGGGCGTTTGGAGGAAGCTAGATTGGACGAAATAGTGAGCGAATTATTAGCCTTGATTCTTAAAGCAGAGGCGGCAAAATCTAGCGCCGTTGATACCAATTGGGATCGTGCCGCTCATCATCAATTGGCCCAACAAGTAAGTGCAGAAAGCATCTGCTTGTTGAAAAATGAAGAAGAAATTTTACCTCTAACTGCCGGAAATAAATTAGCAGTGATTGGTGCCTTTGCCAAGCAAGCGCGTTATCAAGGTGGCGGCAGTTCTAAGGTAAGCCCAACCCAAGAGGAAAATCTATGGGAGCATTTGGCAAAGCATTGGGAGGACGGACAAATAACATTTACGCCGGGCTATGATCTTGCGGCTTATCATCATGGAGCGGAGGTGGAAGAAGAAAAACGTCAAACCCAAATCGCCGAAGCAGTCGCTTCTGCCAAGGCCGCCGACCAAGCGCTGGTCGTACTCGGCCTGCCCGATAGTTACGAACTAGAATCTGCAGATCGCAAACACCTAGACCTGCCTGTAGATCAAAACGAATTGCTCTGGCAAGTGCTCGCGGTACAAAGCAACACCGTGGTGGTCTTGCTCAACGGCTCTGCCGTTCGGATGCCTTGGCATACGCGGACCAAAGGCATTGTGGAGGCTTGGCTGGGCGGGCAGGCCGGAGGTGCAGCACTGGCGCAAGTGTTGATGGGCGAAGTCAATCCTTCGGGTAAATTGGCAGAAACCTTTCCCTTGCAATTAGCCGATACGCCTAGTTTTCTCAACTTCCCCGGCGATGGGCAGCGGGTGCTTTATGGCGAAGGTGTTTTTGTAGGCTATCGTTATTATGATAAGAAAAAAATCGCCCCGCTTTTTCCTTTTGGACATGGCCTCTCTTATACCGAATTTACCTATCGCAATTTAACATTGAGCTCTAATACGATCAGCGATCAAGATACTTTAGAGTTGAGCTTGCAAGTAAGTAACACGGGTTCAAAAGCAGGACAGGAAGTAGTGCAACTTTACGTCAGTGATCAAGAAAGTAGTTTAGCTCGCCCGGAGAAAGAGTTGCGAGGTTTTCAAAAAGTATACTTGGAAGCAGGGGAGGAAAAGACTCTCCATTTTCAATTGTCTCGTCGCGATTTTGCTTATTACGATTCGAGTGTGGGGGCTTGGCAGGTGGAAAGTGGAATCTTTGAAATACACCTTGGTTCCTCCTCTCGTGATCTGCGTTTGACGACGGAGCTTTTGGTAGAGGCCACGGCCTTTATTTACCCACCCGTCACCGCTTATTCTACCTTTGAAGAACTCATCGCCCATCCCCGAGGTGCTAGCATTGGGCAAGAAACTTTTGATACCATCCTCGAAGGGATTTTGGCTTCTTTTGGCCAAGAAGACCCCGCCAAGCTGCGCGAGTCGCGTGTTTTCTTCGAAGCTATTTTATACGATTTGCCACTGTACAAATTACCCGCTTTTACTGCCGGACGGTTTCCTAAATCTCAAATTGAGATCCTACTGGCCGCTACTAAAACTCCTGAAACGTGATTGATTTAATTATTGTACTCAGCTATTTTACGCTTATTTTTATTGCGGCACTTTCGGGACGTTCGAAAAATAAAGAGCTGAGTACCGAGGAGTATTTTTTGAGCTCGCGCAATTTGCGCTGGCCTTCTATCGCCTTGTCGACCATCGCCACCAATATCAATGGCTATCAATTTTTGGGCATGATGGGCTCGGCCTATCTCTACGGACTAGCACAGGCAAGTTTAGAAATCAACGCGATCCAAGGCATCTTGATGGCGGTGTTTATTTTTGTCCCGCTCTACCTCAAGGAAAGGGTGATGACGATTACGCAGTTTATCAAAAAACGCTTGGGAAGTACGGTAGCACTTACCTATACCATCGCCAATATTGCCCTTTTTTCGACCATCACTTTAGGCGCCGCATTGTTTTGGGGAGCTTATGCTGCAGATCTTGTTTTTGGTGATTTTCTGGAAATGATCTTTGTCAATTATTTACCCTTCCTTCCATCTGACCGGATCACGAGGATTGGATTTTTGGTGATCGCTCTTGGCGTTTTCTCGGCTAGCTATACTTATCTCGGAGGCTTGGCCGCGGTGGTGAAAACGGATATCATCCAGTTTGGAATTCTACTGACGGGCGGTTTTGTGGTGCTGTTTGTTTCGATCTATCATTTAGGAGGTTGGAATCAATTGTACGTCAAGACGCCAGAGTTGATGCATTTGCATCTTCCGGCGGATCATGAGAAATTGCCTTGGACGCATGTCTTTGGCCTCTTTTTACTCAACATCAATTACTGGTGCGCCAATCAGACGGTGATGCAGCGTTCCCTAGCCGCAAAGAATTTGCGAGAGGCCCAGGTGGGATTGATGGTGGGAGGTTTGATGAAATATGTAATGGCTGTTTTGATTGTAATCCCTGGAATTGCCCTAGTGGGTATTTTAGGTGAAAATGGCCTGAGCGAACCCGATTTGGCCTTCCCTTATTTGGTAAATACCTACTTGCCCGTTGGATTAAAAGGGATCATTCTCTGTGCCCTTTTTGCCTCGCTGATGAGTACCGTGGATTCCACCTTCAACTCCCTCGCCACTTTATTCTCTATCGATATTTACAAAGAATACATCAACCCCTCGGCCCCCGATCAACGCGTGGTTCAAGTGGGCCGCAACACCATTTTAATAACCCTGATCTCAGGAAGCCTCATGGGCTTAATATTACTTTACGTAAAATTTGAAAACCCCGAGGCCGCCTTCACTCATACCCTCAACGAACTCCGCTACTATATCAATTGCGGTATCGTCGTGCTGATTTGTGCCGCCGCCTTTATGGTCGCGCCCCATCATCGAGTGGCTTGGCTGGCCTTTTTATCCACCATTCCACTACACCTAATGTTTCAGTACGTCACCCCTGAGATGAACTACTTCGTTCGCGCCGGATGGGTGATCGTGATTGCCTTTGCCATACTCAGCGCCGCATCCTGGGAAGGAGGTTGGCGCAAGTGGAACGAATTAATTCAAACCGATTCGCCCTCAATTCGACAACTTGGATTAGGATTATTGGCTTCCTTGGTGCTTTTACACGTGGTTTTTCATTAATTTCCCGGTCCAATCCTATGAAAGCCTCGCTGACATATCGCATTTTGCTACTGCTATTATGGCTACCACTACTGCTTCGTGGACAAGTCGATGATCTTGAATTTAAGGTTTATAGCTTTGAAGATGGCCTGAGTCATCGCAATATTTTTAAAATCCAACAAGCTCCCGAAGGCTATCTGTGGATAGCTACCATCAATGGCCTCAATCGCTTTGATGGCCGCTCTTTTCTCAATTGTACTTCCCAATCTCCCGAACTGCCCTTGCTCCATGATTACGTTACGGATTTACTTATCGATTCGCTCGGACAATTGTGGCTCAATCATCCTAAGGGCTTAACCATTTTTGATCCCTATCAACGCGAAATCAAGTTATTAAAAGATATTGATGCGCCCTACGGCTTGGTGGAAGGGCCGAATGTTAAGATGTATACCACGAGTTTTGAAGAAGGGGTGGGCCGTTCTACCCTCTTCGAAATTCAAGGCGATAGTATTATGGAGCGGGGAGAATTGGCAGGTACCTATGCCAAACGCGTTTTCTTGCGCTTAGAAAGTGGCAACTTGTTGGTGAATGGGCAAGAAAATGAATTATGGGAAGTGGATGCTCAGGGTCGGCCACTCCGCGGCTTTCCACTCCGTGATCCTGATCAACGTTCCACTAATTATGCTTGGGCCTGTGCGCTACAACAAACGGAGGATGGAACCCTATGGGCCTTGTTGACCGATGGCCAATTATATTACAAACCTCCCCAAGCTACCGAATTTTTACCCCACCCTTTAGGCCGTACTAGTTTTGGTAGAAGTGTGATGCAATCCCTTTTGGTAGAAGAAGATGGTGATATTTGGTTGGGTGGCATTGGGGTATTGTGGTATTACCAAGCAACGACCGGACAAATTATCGATCTCCATGAACGTTTACGCGAGCAGACGAAAAACACCTGCACCTTTCGCCAAGTATTTTGTGATGCCACAGGAGTAATCTGGCTGGCTTCCGATTTTGGGCTAATCAAGGTCATTCAATCGGATCGTGTGTTTACGCAATACCTTAGCGAAGGCAACGAATATTGTCAAAATCAATTCTGTAGTATGCGCGGGATTTGTGGTGATGATAATGGCAATATATTTTTTAGTTATTATAATTCTATCCACGTCCTCAATACTTTTCAAGACGAATTACATCCTCTATTTCCACAGGCCAATTTCTCCAATGCCCCGTTTGGCTTGCTTTATCATCGCAATGCCTTGTGGACAGGCAATGGTTGCCGGATCGATCTGACAACTGGGCAGGTAGATAGCTTGCTGCCAATAAACGAGCTGACGGATAAGGGCGTAGTGGTCACCGATATTCAAGATCGACTTTGGTTTGCCTATCTCAATCGCATTTATCGCTATGATGATCGACTCCAACAATTGCTGCCTTTCGAACCAGCCTTTCCACCGGAGGTAGATATTAGTTATTTACATTTTGGAGAAAAAACGGGCTACTTGTGGGTCGGTACTAATGGGCATGGGCTATACAAAATTGATCGACAGCAAAAGGTGAGTCGGCATTGGGTCAATGAAGGGGAACCAGAAATATTGGCTCATAATCGAATCATCGCGATTTACGAAGAAGCAAATGGATTATTGGTTTTAGCAACCGCCAATGGCTTGCAACTTTTTGATCCAGATCGAGAGGAATCGGTTATTTTTCGTTCCGAAAATGGCCTGCCCAATAACTTTATCAACGGCCTTTTACCCGAAGGAGATTCTGCCATCTGGCTAAGTACGGATAATGGCCTAGCCCGTTTAGACCTCAAAACAAATCGCTTTAATAATTACTACAAAGAAGATGGCTTAAGCGCGAATGAGTTTAACCGCGTCTCCTTTTATCGTTCGCCACGAGGACGAATGTTTTTTGGTGGACTCAATGGGGTGAATGCCTTTTATCCCAACAACCGCGCCTTGATCAAAGAAGAAAGCCAAGCCGATAAATTGCTCTTTACGGCTTTTAGTTACCTGGACGGTCGGCGCGACACCGTAGTTTCGCAGACCATGGGCTTGAGTGATGAAAATGCCATTGAATTACACCATAAAGATCGATTGGTTACTTTTCGTTTTGCCTTGGCAAATTATAAGAACCCCAACGAAAATCGCTACAGCTACTTCCTCGAAGGTTATGATAAAGAATGGTCGGAGCCCTCTCGGGAAAACGTAGCTCGCTTTAATGATATTCCACCGGATAATTATATTTTTAGGGTACGCTCCTCTTCTGGTTTAGGGCCTTGGACCGCTGAAGAATTATCCATTCCGGTCGTCATCAAAGAAGCCTATTACAAAACTTGGTGGTTCTTTTTCCTTTGCACCTTGGGTATACTCAGCCTTTGGTACGCACTACTGCGTTATCGGATTTATACCCTCCGCCAACGGGAAAAACAACTGGAAGCAGAAGTACGTTTGCGCACCCAGGAATTGATTCGCGAAAAGCAAAAGTCTGATGATTTATTGCTTAATATCCTACCTGCAGAAACCGCGGAAGAATTAAAGAAATTTGGCAAGGCGCAAGCTAAACGCCACGATTCGGTAACCATCTTTTTTTCCGACTTTAAAGATTTTACCCAAATCGCTCAGCAAATGAGCCCGGAAGAATTGGTTGCTGAAATCGATCATTGTTTTAGTGCCTTTGATGAAATTATTGGCAAGCATCGACTCGAAAAAATCAAGACCATTGGCGATGCCTATATGTGCGCCGGAGGCCTTCCCACTGCGGGAGCTGCTCAAAGTACCGATGTGGTTCGAGCGGCCTTGGAAATCCAAAGTTTCCTTCAAGAATTAGCCGTGCAACGCGAAGCCGAAGGCCGCCCTGCCTTTCACGCTCGGATTGGGATTCATACCGGGCCCGTGATTACCGGAATCGTGGGGACCAAGAAATTTGCTTATGATGTATGGGGCAGTGCGGTCAATATCGCTGCCCGTTTAGAAGAACTAGGGGAGGTTGGCAAAGTCAATGTTTCCGAACATACTTATGATCTGATTTCGCCTGAGTTTTTATGCACTCCTCGTGGCCAATTAGAGGCCAAAAATGCTGGGGCTATCAATATGTATTTTGTGGATGGGCCGCGTAAAACGAATACGAATGAAGGAAAGTCTTAATGTATTTTAAGCTACTCGTCACAGTCTTTTTAATCAGCTCCTACCTCTTTTATTAATTTTTTACAAGTTGACAATCGGTCGCTTGGTTTCCTCGCAATTTCGGGACCAGGCGCTAAGCCTTGTTTTCCTAAACCATACTAGAGAGGTCCCCCCACCTCACTGTATGTAAACACTGATTATTCTCTACTTTTTACCGACAAGGCCTTTGTTTATTTTATCGATGCCAAGCAAAAAAATAAGAGAATGTTATAGAAGTGTTTTATCGATTTTGGGCCACTGAGTCATCAGTGGCCTCCTTTTTGTATAAGGCATAAAGGAAGCAGGAAATAACGTCAGTAGTTCATAGAAAATTATGATCTAGTGTCTCTTTTTGAGAACACTATCCCTTTCGTTTTTTATCACACCTTTCTCGCTCTCCTGGTCTCATAACTCAAAATTTGATAGTGCATAGCTGCGGTTGTGTATTAGGTTTGATCCTAATATCGACTGAAAATGGCTGTCACAATACTCCGCTTCTTTTCGCCCTCCTTCGGGGGTTTACTTGTATCATACAAGAGAATCGAGCGGCCTCCCACCCCTCCCAAAACCACCCCCCATCTCGTACCACCTCCCCTTAGGTAACCCTTTATACTAAAGCATTAAAAAGTTTTCAACGTTTCCAAAATCGGTTTGGTTATATGGCGAAAATGTACACTTTCACGAGAAACCTTCTATCACTAGGATTATTCCTACTCTTCTTTTCATTATCCAATTATAGCGCTGCCCAGCTCCTTGATGGATGTGTCGATGCCGGCTTTGGTGTCGACGGCGATGTATATGCCAATGTGGGATATTTTGGCAATGCCACTGGGAATCGCGCTGCCGATTGGTTTGAAAGTCCACTTTGGTTGGGAGGAACCAAGGGTATCATCGATACTTCACGGGCTCCAGTTTTGCGGTTGAATCTGCAAATTGGAAAAAACATTGCCTTTGCCAAAGGGCCTGACTTTACGCCTAATACCGTAGTTGGAGGATTCTATCTAGAAGACGCCATCTATGTTCGCGATTACCTTGGGAGCAATGGTCAGACGGATCAAACGGCCTTTACCGCCGCCGCTAGTAATGGCGCCGACCCCGCTGCTTGGACAACAGGAACGACCGCAGTCGCTGACCCCAGCGATATCATTGATATGTATTCTCACCTTCGTCGTGATGGCGCAAGTGCCAGCGATTCTTTATGGTATTTTCTTGGTGTGTCAACGGTAGGTACCGCTGGCGTTCGCTATTTTGATTTTGAATTGTATCAAGAAAATATTTTTTACGAAGCGAGTACCGGCTTTAGTAATGGCGGCCCAAATGAAGGGCACACCGCATGGACTTTTAATGGCGATGGTAGCATCAATAGCCCAGGTGATATGACCGTGGTGGTCAATTATACCCAAGCTGCTACTCCTCAGATCGGTTTACGCATTTGGGTAAGCCGCAACGACTTTAATACGGTGAGTCCCCAAGCCTTTAATTTTGGCCCTGGCTTTAATGGAAGCTCTGGGGCTTCCACTTATGGTTATGCGGAAATTGCTTTGCCTGCTTCAGGCCTGGGCTGTGGTGCGGCCAACTATGTAACCGGAGTGGTTTCTAATAGCCAGTCACCCGCGCCACCTTGGGGAACAGTCAATACTTCTGGTACTTTTTCGGATTATTATGAGCAATACCAATTGGTAGAGGTGGGTATCAACTTAACGGCACTTGGCCTGGACGTCGGTACCAACTTAGTTTGGAATCCTTGTGATGTACCTTTTAGTAAGGTGGTTGGGAAAACGCGTTCCGCGGCTTCTTTTACCGCTCCACTACTTGATTTTTCTGGACCCTATCCTTTTTATAATTCTGTAGCGATCCTTGGTAACATCATTGGCGATACCTTGCGTTGTGATAATGACCCGGCTACTTTGACGATGGATAGTATTATGGCTTTTGTCGATTATTTCTGGACAACGCCTGATGGTAATATCGTCGGTAATTCTAATCAACCTACCATTCAAGTAGACCAAGCCGGAACCTATTACGTAGATGTTTCCTCTTTGTATTGTGGCCCTGCTATTCGTGATTCTTTTGTAGTGATTGGCGCTACGGAAGATGTCTTTGTATACGTTAATAGCGAAACTTGTAATCCTGCGGAAGCAGGAGTTTTTCTCGATACCATTACTACTCAGTTTGGCTGCGATAGCATCGTCGCGGAGTTGGTGAGTTTTGTAAATGGGATTACTACCAATATTTCTGGCCTGACTTGTGACCCGGCCGAAGTCGGAACCAATAGCACGGTTTATCCCAGCGCTAGTGGTTGCGATAGTACGGTAATCGAAACGCTGACCCTGGCCCCAGAAAACACCACCTATCTCAATGCTACTACTTGTGACCCGGCCATGGCCGGAGTTTTTCTCGATACCCTACAAAATCAATATGGCTGCGATAGTACCTTGGTTACTTTAGTAAGTTTAGTCAATAGCTCCTCATCGACCACTGCTAGTACAACCTGCGATCCCGGCCAAGTGGGAGTCTTTACCACGATCTACCCCGCTGCCAATGGCTGCGATAGCATCGTTACAGATACAGTAACTTTAGTTCCAAGCCAAACCATCTACATCGCTTCTAATACCTGCGACCTTGATTCAGTTGGCACTCAATCACAAACCTATGTCAATCAATATGGCTGCGATAGTACGGTGATCGAAACCATCATCTACCTTCCACCTGCGGATACTACCATCCAAACTTCGGTATGTACCGGAGGCAGCTATAGCGTCGCCGATACGGTTTTGACAGATCCTGGTACTTACGACTTTGTAGTAACTTCTTCTTACGGATGTGATAGCTTGATCCATTTAGAACTTTACCTCAATACCGAAATTTGTGATAATGGCATTGATGACGATTGTGATGGCTTGGTGGATGAAGTAGACTTGGATTGTCCTTCTTATGATATTAATATTTCTTGCGACGGTTATTACTACTACGTACCACCAGTTTGGCAATCGCCAGAGTCGCGGGTAAACCAACCCTCTCACTTCGAGATTTCTACCAGTTATCCAAATGCAAAGGTTAATGTACAAACCGGAGACGGGGTAACCTTCAATCGCGATTATAGCATTGATTCAGGCGCTCCTTTGTCTATTCCTTTGACGATTGATCTAATGCAAACGCCAAATGATACGGCGATAGAATTTAGCCGTGGCTTTGTCATCTCTTCCGATGTGCCGGTTCAGATTCTATATGTTATCGACGGTGTTTGGAATAAAGTTTTGATGACGGTAAAAGGAGAAGAGGCCATGGGTCGTGCCTTTCGCACTGGTAGCCAATTATACACCAATCCCAATAAAGTAAACCGTGGAGAAAATCACTTTATCTCGGTTATCGCCACCCAAGAAAATACGGAAGTGACCTTCACCTTTGATGCAGATTTAGTAAATGTTACGAGTCCGCATACGGTCGTTTTGGATAAAGGAGAAACCTTCCTCCTTCGCGATAATGATAAAAACGAAACGGTCACCGGAAGTTTGGTGACGAGCGATAAACCCATCGTAGTAGTGAGTGGTTCTCAACACTCCTCACAGCCCGGAACGGTTGACCGAGATGGAGGTATTGATATGTTGGTGCCAGTACAAAGAATTGGCGAGCAATACGTGCTGATTCGTGGTCAAGTACCTACGGCTTATGATTATGGAATTATTGTAGGGGTAGAAAATGGAACTGAGATTTTTCTCAATGGAAGTGCTACGCCAGTTGCCACGATCAACGCTGGAGATTATTATAAAACCAACCTAACTGGAAGTTTAGGAACACCACATTATATCGAAACCTCTCGGCCAACTTATGTTTACCACGTTTCTGGACTCTTTAGTCAAGAAGTGGGAATGGGGCTAGTGTCACCAATTGGAGCCTGTCGAGGATCGCGACGAGTAGATTTTTCCAACCTATTTACGGGAGATATCATCGTCTACGTGGTAATTGAAGATGCTGGATTGAGTAGCTTGACGATCAATGGAGATTTGTACAATAGCCCTGCCGTTGGTGCTTCGGCTATCCCAGTCCCCGGCCTGCCCGGTTACTCCTCCGTACTTTTTCAATCGAGTACCTTAGGGGCTAATAATATCGTTCTTTCAGATTCCTATTTCTCCGCTGGTTTGATGGTGGGTAGTCCCCTTTCAGGAACCTTTGGTTATTTAAATAGCTTTGACGAAAAAATTAATATCCTTCATCCCGAGACAGGTTTGCCAACGGCTGCCTATTTGGTGGATACCATCTGTGGTGGGGGAATGTTGACCCACTGCCTAGATATCGAAAGCTGTGGAATTAACAATCAAATCGTCTCTATCGATGCTGGTCCAAATACTAAGCGAATCACGGCTACTGCCGACCTCTGCTTTGAATACGAACCTGTCGATGGTTTTACCGGAGTAGATAATGTGCAGATTTTGGTGGAAAATGAATTGGGGATTCGCGGAGTGGTTTGTTTGCAATTTTATGTTTGTCAAGAAGAAGAACCACCGACCGAACCTTGTTTGGCTCCGATCTGGCAATGGACGGAGGAAGAATACATTCCCGTCGTTCAATGCCAATACCTCAATAGTGGTGTGGCTACTTATGCTCCTCCGATGTTCGCTGATATTGATGGCGATGGAGTAACGGAAATTGTGGTACTGTTACAAGATAATCCAAATGGATTTGCCGTAATCAATCCAAATAACTGCGAGGTAGAACACATCATTGATGTAGGAGGAGATATCGCCTACAAAGAAGGAGGATTGGCACTTGGAGATGTCGACCGCGATGGAGTGGTGGATATCTTTATTCCGGTACGTAGAAAAATTCAACGTTGGGAATATCAAGCAGCAGGAGACCAAATTATTAGAGTTTGGGAGACCTCGACCGACTGTGTTTATTCCGAACGTCGCCACTTAGATATTTTGGATTTAAATAATGATGGAGATGCAGAGCTGATTCCAAACAGTGGCCGTATGGTTGATGCTTTGACAGGTTACGTATATCCTGGAAATCTACCGACGCTACATACACAAGGTAAAGGACTTTATGCCTTCACCGCTGATGCGGACCCCGGCGATGCTCCTGCGGGACAGGGAAATGTAGAGTTGCTTTACGGTAGTTATATGTACCGTTACGACTTTAATAATGAACGTTGGATTTTAGTTCGCAGACAATCAAGATACAACTGGGGCCCCACGGCCAATGTCTCTATTGCTGATATGGATTTAGATGGTGATGTTGACGCAGTGATTGCCAATTATGGCACAGGAGAAGCAATCATCTGGGATCTTCAAACAAATGCTTTATTAGGAGGTGGTCTTTTTGACTACACGAGTGATTATGGTGGACGGATCAATATTGCTAACCTTGATTCGGACCCTTATCCTGAAATGGCAATGGTAAGTCGCCGCTCGATTTTTGCGGTCGATGATATCGTTACGGCGGGACGTTTTGGTAGTATCATTTGGTTAGATAATACTTCTGATAATTCAGGGCATACTCAAATCACCGCCTTTGACTTTGAAGGCGATGGTCAATATGAAATTTGCTATCGCGATGAAACTCAGCTTCGGGTGTTCCGAGGCCTGGGTAATGGTTATCCTACGGGTGGTTTCCCCAGTGGTCCGAATATTCTATTGGCAACTGGAAATAGCCCGGCTACCTGTGGCAGTGATACGGGAATGGAGTATCCTACCATCGGTGATGTCGATGGTGATGGCGCAGCCGAGATGGTGGTAACCTGTAATGGCTTTGTCACTGTTTATGAATCTGGAAAATATCCTTGGCGGGATGCAGTAAAGGTTTGGAATACCAATGCCTTTAACGTTACGAACGTCAATGAAGATGGAACGATCCCGACCACACAGCCTGAAAATTATGTGACCTTAAATAATTTCCTTACCCAGGTATCACCGAATGCCAGTATCTACCCCGATAGTGTACTCGCTGCGGACGTTATCGTTACCATTGCCGACATCGAGGTAGATTGCTACGGTACGCTTACCGTAGGCGTAGAGATTTGTAATCAAGGAGATTATGTCTTCCCGGGCAATGCTCCGCTAGCCTTTTATGATGGTAACCCCGAAGTCAATGCCACTTTACTCGATACCATTCACCTAAGAGAAGCGATTCGTCCAGGCTCCTGCATCACCGAGGTGACAGCTAAGCTAACCTTACCTAGCGACTCTCTTCTACTTTACGCATTGGTCAATGACCCGGGAACCCTTCTCCCACCATTAGTCTACAGTGACACTGCTTCAAATGGTAATTTCCCTTTTATTAATATCGCGGAATGTGATTACACCAACAATATCGCAGATAGTCTTTTTATCAATACTCCAGATCCGGTTACCACTAATTTTGAGGAAACGGTTTGTCCCGGAAGCAGTTACACCTTCCAAGGAGTTACCTACACCGATGAAGGGACCTACGTTGATAGCCTTATCGCTACCAATGGTTGTGATAGCTTAGTGGTCTTTACCCTTAATTATAATGCAGACTACGATACCATCAGTCTCGACCAATCGATCTGCCATGGTAGTAGTTATTTCTTCTTCGGTCAATCTCTGACGGAAACAGGCATCTACACTCACATCCTCCCCAACCCTGGGACCTGTGATCGAATGCTTGTATTAGATTTCGTTGTTTTTCCTCTTGATACCATTCGTTTAAATACGACTACTTGCGATGCGAGCCAAGTTGGAAGTACGACTTCCACCTTCCAAAGCCAAGTAGGTTGCGATAGTGTAGTTATTGCCACCATAAGCCTAATGCCTTCTGATACAACATACTTGACAAACACAAGTTGTGATGCGAGCCAAGTCGGCACTACGGAAGTGACCTTGTCAAACGTCAATGGCTGTGATAGTTTAATCATCGAGACGATTAGCTTACTTGCGAGCGATACGACTTACTTAAATAACACGAGTTGTGATGCGAGCCAGGTTGGCACTACGGAGGTGACCTTGTCAAACGTCAATGGCTGCGATAGCTTAATCATCGAGACGATCAGTCTTCTTGCCAGCGATACAACGTACTTGAATAACACGAGTTGTGATGCGAGCCAAGT
>SPJL01028905.1_pt1 | contig 16298 bp, 12 predicted proteins | sample 3741751 | NCBI WGS metagenome assembly SPJL01 (sample SAMN10925998, study PRJNA522277) | cold seep metagenome | isolation source: Elba SIP-enriched marine methane seep metagenome, extraction at timepoint T3 | place: Italy: coast of Elba, Mediterranean Sea | reverse complement strand
GAAACAGAAAATTAGAATCAATAATTTATAACGTATTGTCATTTTTCTTAATTGCCGCCAACTACCGTATCAACATCACATCTCCCTTCTTAAAATACTCCGCCCCGTTGACACAGCGCACCTCCAAATAATAACCAAAAACATCGGGTTCGAGCAAACGACCATTGAAGGTTCCATCCCAAGCCTCGTTGAGCGAGCGCGTTTCGAAAACCTTTTGCCCCCATCGGTTGTAAATGATCAAATAAACTTCTTCGATATAAGGACCCAACACTTGTAACTCATCGTTTTCGCCATCGCCATTAGGGCTAAAGGCAGAGGGGAAAAAGATCTGTGGATCTTCACAAATGGGATTGACCACAAAGACGATTACAGTATCGGTAGCTCGACAGCCATCCCCATTTTCCACATCCAAAAAGTAAATCGTAGTCACTTCGGGAGAAGCGACGGGATTAAAGATATCCGTAGCGGAAAGTGTGGGGTCAGAACGCCAGGAATAATTGTAAAAAGGGTCTTCTGTAGCGGTCAGCTGACTGCTTTCTCCAGAATTGGCGACAATGGTATAGGGATCCGCCGTAGCTTCCAATGGAATCTCAAAATCGAAGATGGTCACCATGACGCTACCGGTCAAACTACAACCATTTTGATTGCTTACCGAATAGGTATAGGTAGTCGTTTCCTCGGGAGCGACTACAGGAGCATTGCTATCTTCGCCACTAATAATTGCCTCTACGGGCGACCAGTTGAAGATCAGCTCATCCTCCGGGTAAACGCTTTCTACGCGGAGTTGTTGGGTGTCTCCTTTACAGATTGTTAGCGGTTCTACTTCTAAGGCAATTCCAATGTCCAAGACTTGGATAGAGTCGATTTTGGTACAACCAAATTCATCGAGGCCTTGGAGGAAATAAAGGCCGGGCCGAGAAGCCTCCGCCAGAAATTCTTCGCCGAGGCCTTGGATCGTCCCAAAGGTCACATCATCCGACCAGAAATATTGCAAACCAGGATCACCAGAAGCCATCAACAAGGCTTCATTGTCGCAAGTACTGACATCATCACCAGCGGTAAAGTTAAAATCTGGTGGTACTACTACGGTTACTTGTCTAACCACCTGACAGGTGTCTGGCGAATAATTGGTCACCGTTACCATATAAGTGGTGGTCTGTTGTGGATTGGCGATGGGATTATCGAGAGTGGGGTCATCGAGTCCAGTACTTGGCGACCAAAGGTATTCGTAGCTGGCAATTCCGTTGGGGTTGAGGGCCCGGGATTCACCTAAACAGATTTGCATGGTATCAGGTATAAAAGTTTCGATCAGACGGACAATGATATTTTCCGAAATCTGATCCACACAACCATCGTCGGAAGTAATTTCCAGATTTACCGTCAGCAGGGTCGTCTCATTAAGCGTGATACTGGTATTGGGTCCAGAGGCCTGTTCCCCCGTACTAAACTCCCATTCCCAGTTGACAATAGTACTCTGACTATTTTGCGAAGTATCTTGAAAAACTACCACTACAGAATCACCACATGATTCAAAATAATAATCAAAGCCAACCTGAATTTGTGGATCGCCCACTTGGATGGTTTGTACCAAGGTATCTTTACACTCCACATCTAGATCGAGGGTTAAGGTCACCTCATAGGTGCCAGCTGCCGGGTAAACATAGCTGGGATTGGTATCGGTAGAACTGGCCGTGGGATCATCTGGATCGCCAAAATTCCACTGGATAAATGGGGCATTAATACTAGTATTAAAAAATTGAACTTCAAATCCGCTACATTGCTGGTTGGTCAAAAATCCTAATTGGGCCGCAGTATCCAGAACCACAAAACTCAAGGAATCTTGCAAAGTACAGAGAAACTGATTCTCCAAATCTACCAAATAAGTATAGGTCCCCGTGCCCGGTGGCAAGACCAATGGATCTGCCAAATCACTGGGATCCAATAAGTACTCTAAGGGCGACCATTGATAGGTCAAAGTATCGTTAGGGTCGGTAATTAAAACGGACAGTTGAATGGTATCACCTGGACAAATGGGCAGTAATTCCGGTAGGTCAATATTAATCCCCTCGCCAATAATCACTACACTATCGATGGCCTCACACTCAAAGCTGTCGATGCCGATGACGTAATAGGTCGTGGTTCCAAAAGGCTCTACGATAATCGCCGAAGAATCACCGAGTGGATTGGGAAAATTGATCAAGGTATCCCAAAGGAATCGTATAGCTTCGGTACTGCTCACTTGGAGTTCCACTAAGGGATCACAGGTGCGTTCGTCAGGAGGCACGCTAAGTTGTACCGGATCGGGGATGTGGATCGCAATACTTCTTTCAACCCGACAAGTACCATCTCCATTGGTGATGGTTACCAAATAGGTTTCGTCGCTATTAGGGCTTACCGTTTGATTTGGAGCGTTGACATTCACAATATCGGTGCCCGGTGCCCATTGATAAGTATAGCTTAAATCAGGATCGGGAATCAGGCTTAGGCTATCGCCTAGGCAAATGACGGTATCGACCGCCACTAAGGGATTACCGATAATAATATTGGGTATAATTTGGGTTAAAGTGGCCGGACAACCATTCGCTGCAGTCACATTAAGCGTTAAAACCAATTCCCCTCGTTCATACACCACAAAGGTCGGGGATTGCACCGAATCTGTAGCGATGACTATTCCATCTTGCTCCAGAGTCCATCGCCAATCCACCGGAGTCGATAAATCATCGGTAGTTAAATCCGTAATCTGGATTTCCAAACTATCGCTACATTCTTGATAGGTAAAGGAAAAATCAGGCATCAAGGAAGGAGGCAATAATTGGATGGTACGGAAAACGGTATCTTCACAAATTCCTCCCGGATTGGCGATCAGCATAATTTCATAGCGTCCAGTATCGGAAAAGGTATAGCTCGGATTGACTTCGGAGGAAGAGGCACCGGGATTGCCGGGGTCGTTAAAGATCCACAAGTAGGTGGTCGCATCTACACTCTGGTTATCAAAATTGACGGTGAGGCTATCACATTGAAAATCGGGGCTAAAAAAGGCTGCGGTAGTTTGCCCACATTCCCCGACATTATATTGAAAATCGCGACGGACGGAAGAAAGGAGTATACCATCCCGATATTCATCCATACAGATGCCGACTACAAATTGGCCAATGGTGTTGGGTAAACCCGTAAGCAGGCCCGTGACGGGGTCAATGGCCAGGGGTTCGCCACCTAAATTGCCATTGAGCAGATTATCGAGGCTATAAAAAGGGGCCAGCCAAGTCAGCTCTTGGGGAACTGTTTGGGTTTGGGGTTGAGGCCGGGGATTGTTGGGTCTTCCTCCATCGAGTGGTGTACAGAGTCGGTAAACGATGGAGTCGCCTTCGTCATCAATCGCCGAGTGGTCAAAGATGATGGGCTCGTCGGCACAGATATATATCGGTGGCCATTCTTTAAACTTTGGAGAAGTATTTTTTTCAATCAAGGCTACGTCCTTAATCACGACGTTAAAGGTGGCCCCGGTCGATAAGGGGTCCACAATATTATTGATCGTTTCGTTCCGACAACATCGTTGATAAATCAGTTCGTAGCCTCCAATCCGAGGCGAGAGTTTAATTCGTTGCCGATAGGTGCTACGGTGAACACACACGCTAGGTGGAATCACCAAGCATTCATCAAATAGAGTGGGTTGTAAAGTATCATCCGCTACGAAAGGAATAAACAAACTATCGATGAGAATGCGATCTTTATCATAAATGCCAATCGCCACCGGGTCATCAAAAGGCGCTCCGGGCGAGCCATTCAGGCAATCGCGAAATACGGTCAACTGGATTTCAAAGGTATCTCCTTGTACGTGGGAATAAGTCATCTCTCCTCCTACGATGTGAGTGGCATTTGCGGGAGAGGACCACAGCAGTATTAAACCGAAGGATAGCCGGATAAAGAATTGGAAGCCAGACCAATACGAGGGGGACACACTCATGAGGAGTAAAATAGGGTTAATGTCGGGTTAATTCAATCTCTGTTGCGGAAGATTTGGCCAAGATAAGCAATAAATGGAGTTTGTCGGCGCTTCGGATCAAATTTAGTCGGTAGCAGACTTGATTTGGAAAGCCACCGTACGGACCCGGCGACTGGATTCGCCATTGGCCAAGGTTTCCTCCAAAATCATGGCCTGGGCCTGTTCCTGCTCAAACACTTCTTCCATATTCCGAATACTGCCCGCTGGCACCCCCGCCTCCTGAAAACGTTGCATCAAGTCCGTGCGCTTCCATTTGCCAATCGCCGGAGCTAGCAAGGTCTTTAATTCTTCCCTATTTTGGACCCGTAAATGGTTGCTAGTAAATCGTTTATCTTCTTTTAATTCAAGTAAATTAATACAAGCTAACAGTTCTAAAAATTGCTTTTCCGTACCTACCGCCAAGATGATGGCCTTGCCATCGAGAGTACTAAACATATCGCCATAAGGAGCAATATTGGGATGCATCGTTCCCATCCGCTGAGGTAGATGCCCCGCCATCAACCAGTTGGTGGCCTGATTGGCTAAAGAGGATACCGCCGCCTCCAAAAGCGAAGTGCTCACATAACTCCCCTCCCCCGTTCTCATGCGATGAATCAGCGCCAACAAGATTCCTTCCTTGAGCTGATGGGCAGCCAGAAGGTCGATCAAGGCTACGGGCATTTTTACCGGCTCCCGATCCGCTTCTCCCGTCATATACAAAAAACCTGCTTCCGCCTGGAGTACAACATCAAAGGCCGGACGGTCTACCGCTTCTCCAAAGGAAGTCAATTGCGCATAGATCAAACCGGGATTAATTGGCCGAACACTGGCATAGTCCATACCCATCTTTTTAGCCGAAGGGAGTTTAAAATTACTAATCAATACATCGGCTTCTCGAATCAAATCCAGCACTTGGGCTCGATCCTTTGGATCACGTAAATCCAAAAGCAGGGTTTCCTTACGCCAGTTGACGCTGCAGTAATAGGCAGAGAGTGGGCGATCTGCTGGTTCTTGTGGTAAACGCCAGCGCCGGGTCACATCTCCTCCGGTAGTTCGGTTCTCAATTTTATGAACCTTGGCCCCTAATTCAGCGAAAAACATTCCCACCGCAGGGCCCGCCAAAACGCTAGCCAACTCTAGTACTTTTAGATCTTTAAAAAATGCCTCTAATTGCATAAAAAAATATTTAATCCCAAAAGCTCATTTTCCCACAAGGTATCGTAATTTCCGTTATGAAAATATTTTCTGCTGAGCAAATCCGTGCTTGGGATGCTCATACCATTGCCCAAGAACCCATCGCTTCAATTGATCTGATGGAACGGGCTTCCAATGTCTTTGTCGACTGGTTTTGCGAAAAGTATCAACCGGAAGATGGGCGTGTATTGGTCTTTTGTGGGCCGGGTAATAATGGCGGGGATGGACTCGCTATCGCGCGCTTATTGCATCATCGATTTTATGAGGTCGAAGTACTACTCGCTGAAATTTCAACACAGCGATCTCCTGATTGTACAACCAATTTAGAACGACTCCCGCCTCATAATGCCGTGCGCCTCACTTCCATTCCACTCCATGGAGATTTCCCGCCCATTGAGGAAAAAGCCATTTTGATCGATGCTTTATTCGGATCAGGACTGAGCCGCCCCATTACGGACTTTTGGGCTCAGCTTATCGGTTATATCAATCGCTATGGTAGTCCAGTCGTATCGGTTGATATTCCCTCTGGCTTATATGCTGATCGCCACAGTGAGGGGGCCATCGTTCAGGCCCAATATACCTTAAGTTTTGAAAGGCCTAAATTGGCTTTCTTCTTTCCTCAAAATCATATTTACACCGGGCAGTGGGAATACCGTTCTATCCATTTACATCTTGATTTTCCATCCCAATCCAATTCTAACTATCATTTTGTAAATCAAGCTTTTATTCACACTTTCTTCAAGCAACGTAGTAAGTTTGATCATAAGGGAACTTATGGCCACGCGCTCTTGGTAGCGGGAAGTTTTGGCAAGGTGGGAGCGGCAATTTTAGCAGCCCGTGCAGCCTTGCGGAGCGGAGCCGGTTTGGTGACCATCCATGCGCCTCGTTGTGCCTACGAAATCCTACAGATGAGCATTCCCGAAGCGATGGTCAGTGTGGATCAACACGAGCGTTTGTTCAGTCAGGTTCGGCCCGATGAAAAGCAGAAGGTAGTGGGCATTGGATGTGGTTTGGGAACGAATGAAATCAGTTTTGAGGGCTTGGCGGAACTCTTGGTCAATCACAATCGTTCGATGGTATTAGACGCCGATGCCCTCAATATCATCGCTCAACATCCAGCCTTATTTATCGAAATACCAAGGGACAGCATTTTAACGCCTCACCCCAAGGAATTTGAGCGCTTGTTTGGCCAGACGAGTAACGATTTTGAACGTCAGGGATTACAAGGCCGCAAAGCTCAGGAGCTAGGAGTTTACATTTTACTCAAAGGCGCACATTCCTGTGTAGCTGCTCCCGATGGCACTTTTTATTTCAATAGTACGGGAAATCCGGGGATGGCTACAGCGGGAAGTGGAGACGTGTTGACGGGCATCATAACGGGTTTATTGGCTCAGGGCTATTCTGCTAAACAGGCCGCGATTTTGGGAATGTATTTGCATGGTTTGGCAGGAGATTTCGCCGCAGAAGAAGTGATGGGTCAAGAGGCTTTGATTGCCAGTGATATTATCGATAACCTTGGAGAAGCATTTAAAAAGTTGAAAAAATAAAAGGATTATGAAAAAGCAAGTTACCGTTTTGACTGGAGCAGGAATCAGTGCAGAAAGTGGAATTCAGACCTTTCGTGGGGCTAATGGTTTGTGGGAAGGACATGATGTAAAAGAGGTAGCTTCGCCACAAGGCTGGGCTAAAGATCGCGAGTTGGTTTTGGATTTTTACAATCAACGAAGACGACAATTGCACGAGGTGGAGCCAAATGATGCACACCATGCCTTAGTGAAATTAGAAGCGGCTTATGATGTACAAATCATCACTCAAAACATTGACGACCTACACGAACGAGCGGGTAGTAAAAACATCATTCACCTCCATGGCGAGTTACTCAAGGCCCGCAGTAGCATGGATGAAAAATTGGTGTATGATTGGCCGGGTGATATTACCCTTAGTGATCGTTGTGAGCGAGGATCGCAGTTGCGTCCGCACATCGTTTGGTTTGGGGAAATGGTGCCGATGATTCAAGTGGCTGCATCCGTAACCGAAAATTCAGACTTTGTAATCATCATCGGAACGTCGATGCAAGTTTATCCCGCAGCGGGCTTAGTTGGTTTTGCCAAAGCTAAAGTTCCCATTTACTACGTTGACCCCTACCCTGCCTTATCCGCCGAATTGGGACAAGGCCGGGATGTACGCATCATCGAAAAAACAGCTACTGCTGGTGTACCAACAGTGGTAGAAAGTTTACTAAAATTAGAAGCTTAAATTAAGTACTGAGGAACCCGACCCAATGCCATAAATTTCACCCTAAGTCAGCTTGGTTTGATGGTAATTTACAAGGCATTGGGTCGCTCCCAAAGGTATCCCTACTAAGGTCAACATTTCGAGGGATTAAAAAAAAATTGCATCCTTTACTTGCTTTTTCGAGGAAAAGCCGTTTATATTTGTGTATATTCAATCAAGAATGAATTGCACTACAGCACATATTATCCTTTCTTCCGACAATGATACTCGCCGTATCAACCGTCGTGCTGTTCGCCGTGCTTTCCGTCGCCGCCTTGGGCGTATCTAATCCTTACTTCCGCCCGCGGAGTTTCCATTCCGCAACTTTTCCTACTCGTATTTTTTGATTTCGCCGCACTGATTTTCGGCACTCTTATTTTGATTTGTTAGAAAAAATTGGCCCTAAAGCCATTTTCTTTTCTATCCAATACCTAATCCATTTCTGTCATGAATATCCAACTCATGGTGGCTACCGTGGAGCACCTCCGCTATGCCCACCCTATCTGTCAATTGATCGAAACTGCTGCGGCCAAACGAGGCACGGGCATCGCCAAACGCGAAGTGACTTACCTGACCCAGAAGATACTCGAAGGCAAGGCCATTATCGCCTTGGCCGATGAACAACTCGCCGGGTTTTGCTATATCGAAACCTGGGCCCACGGTCAATACGTAGCCAACTCTGGCCTGATCGTCGCCCCAGAATTTCAAGGCATGGGGCTAGCTCGCCAAATCAAACAAGCCGTACTGGATTTGTCGCGGCAACAGTTTCCCGAAGCACAAGTTTTCGGAATTACCACCTCCGCCGCCGTACTCAAAATCAATTATGAACTGGGCTATCGCCCCGTCACCTTTGACGAACTACCACAAGACGAAACCTTTTGGAAAGGCTGTGCCAGTTGCCCCAATTACGACATCCTCCAACGCAATCAACAACGGATGTGCTTGTGTACAGGCATGCTCGCCGCCTCTCAAAAAGAACTAGACGCCAAGTTATCCAAACCTAAAAATCTCCAAACTAATGAAAAATAAAAAAGTCGTTCTCGCCTATAGCGGAGGCCTAGATACCTCCTATTGTGTAGCCTACCTCAGTCAGGATTTAGGCTTAGAAGTACACGCGGTGACCATCCAAACGGGTGGTTTTTCCCCCAGCGACCTAGCGGATATGGAAAAACGCGCTTATCAACTCGGTGCCAAAAACTTTGAGGTTATCGACCAAGTAGAAACTTATTATCAAAAATGTATTCGCTATCTTCTTTATGGCAATGTATTACGCAACCACTGCTATCCGCTTTCGGTAAGCGCGGAGCGTACCTTCCAAGCACTAGCAGTTGCTCAATATGCGCAGACCTTAGGGGCCGACTTTATTGCTCATGGCAGCACTGGAGCGGGTAATGATCAAGTCCGGTTTGATTTGGTTTTTGAAATTATTGCGGCCAATATTCCCATTCTAACTCCAATTCGGGATCAACAATTGTCGAGAAGTGCGGAGATTGAATGGCTCCAACAAAAGGGTTTTTCTTTTGATTGGACCAAGGCAAAATATTCAATCAATCAAGGGCTGTGGGGCACTAGCGTAGGAGGCCAGGAAACCTTGACTTCTGATCAGGCCTTGCCTGAGGAAGCTTTTCCAAGTCCTTTACAAAAGGAAACGGCCCAAGTCATCGAATTGCAATTTGAGCTAGGCGAAATCATTGGTATCGATGGGCAGCAGTTTGCTCAACCCCTAGAAGCGATTCAGCACTTACAGGCCCTGGCGGCGCCCTATGCTATTGGTCGGGATACCCATGTGGGAGATACCGTCATTGGCATAAAAGGCCGGGTGGGGTTTGAAGCAGCAGCACCTATGATTTTGATCAAGGCACATCAGCTTTTGGAAAAACATGTGCTCAGCAAATGGCAATTGCATTGGAAGGATCAGTTGGCGAATTGGTATGGAATGTTGCTCCATGAGGGACAATATCTTGAAGCATTGATGCGGAACATTGAAGTTTTTTTGGAAGACAGCCAAAAGGTTGTCAGTGGTAAGGTAAAGGTAAAATTGCTCCCCTACCGTTTTGAACTTTTGGGTATCGACTCTCCCTATGATTTGATGCAGGCGAAGTTTGCTGCTTATGGGGAAATGAATCGGGCTTGGAGTGGCGCGGAAGTCAGAGGGTTTACCAAAATCCTAGCAAATGCGGGTAAAATTGCCCATTCTGTTCACTCCCAAAAAGTAAGCTTATGATTCGGGTAGGAATTATGGGAGCTGCGGGCTACACTGGAGGAGAATTGCTCCGGATTTTGTCGGGGCATCCAGATGTAAAATTGTGTTGGGCTCATAGCCGGAGTCGGGCGGGACAAGCCATTTCCGAAGTACATCCCGATTGGTGGGACGCATCGCTTCTTCATTTCACCGATGCCATAGATCAGGAAATTGATGTCCTATTTCTTTGTGTTCCTCATGGTCAATCTGGGAAAATTTTGGCGGAAGGAAAATGGCCGGAACGGGTCAAGATCATTGATCTGAGTAATACTTTTCGCTTGGCAGAACAGGCGGAGGGTTTTGTATATGGCTTACCAGAATTACAGGCAGAAGAGATCGCGCAGAGTCAAAAAATTGCCAATCCCGGCTGCTTTGCCACGGCCATCCAACTGGCGCTTTTACCCTTGGCTCAGGCCGGGCATCTAAAAGAAGAAGTCCATATCCACGCCCTCACCGGTAGTACCGGAGCAGGGCAAGAAGCCAAAGCAACCACCCATTTTAGCTGGCGCGATAATAACCTCTCGATTTACAAAGCCTTTCAACATCAACACCTTCCGGAAATCTATCAAGGCATCCAAAAACTAGCACCTGATTATTCCCAACGCCTCAACTTCTTACCCCTCCGGGGCAATTTTAGCCGGGGCATTTTTGCCAGTCTTTACACTTCCGTCGACGCCGAACTAAAGACCTTGCAAAATTTGTATCAGGACTTCTATGCCGAGCAAGCCTTTGTCCAAATCAGCTCTGTTAATCCTAGTTTAAAACAAGTTGTCAATACCAATCGCTGTGTCCTCTACCTTGAAAAACACGATGATCGGCTTTTAATAATCTCCATGATCGATAATTTGATTAAAGGCGCCAGTGGGCAGGCCGTGCAGAATATGAACCTTCAATTTGGCCTAGCTCCAAGTACTGGCCTACTCCTTAAAGCCAGTGTTTTTTAACCTTCAAATCCTACTTTAACATGCCATTATTCCCAGTATATTCTCGTTTCAATTTCACCCCCGTCCGTGGTTCTGGCAGCTATCTTTACGATGCCGATGATCGCGCCTATCTTGATCTTTATGGAGGCCATGCCGTCATTTCCATTGGCCATAACCATCCTCATTTTCAGCAAAAATTGCGTTCGCAGATCAACCACTTGACCTATTATTCGACTAGCGTACAAATCCCCTTGCAAAAGGAATTGGCGGAAAAACTGGCGACGCAATCCGGCTTAGCGGAGCATCAGTTATTCCTTTGCAACTCTGGTGCGGAGGCCGTAGAAAATGCGCTCAAAATAGCTTCTTTTTACCAAGGGCGGCGGGAAGTCATCGCCTTTCGGAGAAGCTTCCACGGCCGGACTTCAGCAGCCGTCAATATTACCGATAAAGAAGCGATCAAAGCGCCATTGAATAAATCCTTTCCCGTATCTTTTTATTCCTTCGAGGATTTAGCGGCCATCCAAAAACAACTGGCTCAACGTAAAACCGCAGCCGTCATTATCGAAGGCATTCAAGGCTGGGCAGGCATCTATGCTCCTCAAGCTGGTTTTCTCCAACAACTCCAAGTGCTTTGTCGCAAATACGATACGCTGCTCCTCCTCGATGAAATCCAATCGGGTTATGGCCGGACGGGTAATTTCTTTGCCTTTCAAAATGCGGGTATTGAGCCAGACTTGGTCACTATGGCTAAGGGGATGGGCAATGGATTTCCATTGGCGGGAGTATTGATCCACCCCAAAATAAAAGCTAAACCGGGGATGCTGGGTACAACCTTTGGCGGCAATCATCTGGCATGTACCGCTGGCTTGGCGGTTTTGGAAGTTATTGAAAAAGAGAACTTACTCCAACAAGCAAAGCAAAATGGAAAATACTGGCAGGAGCAACTCCAAGCGATCCCAGGGATAGCAAAGGTCAGAGGCCAGGGGCTTATGATTGGTATCGAAATGGATTTCCCCATCGCCAAACTGAGAAAACAATTGCTAGAGGAATATCATATCCTCACCGGATCAGCTTTAAACCCCAATGTACTTCGATTGCTCCCTCCACTTAATTTGTCGACAGAAGCCATCGATTATTTTAACCAATCCTTACAGCAAGTTTTGCTCCATCAAACCACTTACGCATGAAACAGTTTCTTTCGCTCCACGACTCCACCGCTCCTCACCAACTAGCCGAACAAGGCTTGACCTTAAAACAAAACCCTTTGGCCCACCAAGAGCTTGGCCAAGGTAAGACCATGGGTTTACTGTTTTTTAATCCCAGCCTACGTACTCGACTTAGTACGCAAAAAGCAGCTCAGTCGCTGGGCATGCAGGCGCTCCCACTCGACTTTGGAGGACAGGCCTGGGGCATTGAGCTAAGCAAAGGAGCGGTGATGAATGGAAATAAGGCCGAACACCTCATCGAAGCGGCAGGGGTACTCGGTCGCTATTGCGATATCATTGGCTTACGTGCTTTTCCTAGCCTCGACGATTGCGAAGCCGATTATTCGGAGCAATTGATCAAGCAATTTGCCCATTATGCCCAAGTCCCGGTGGTCAACCTGGAATCGGCAACCCAACACCCTTTACAAGCCCTCGCGGATTTAATGACGATCAAAAGTCATAGCAACAAAACAAAACCTAAAGTGGTCTTGACTTGGGCACCACATCCCAAACAACTACCACAGGCCGTCCCTAATTCCTTTGCCCAATGGATGCTTGCCACTGGGCATGATTTGACTATCGCCCAACCTCCGGGCTATGAACTTGCCGATACTTTTAGCGCTGGAGCTAAGATTGAATACGATCAAAAAAAGGCATTGTCGGGAGCAGATTTTGTGTACGCCAAAAACTGGTCGTCTTATCAGCACTATGGTCAGTGTCCGGCGGTAGAAGAAGATTGGCAGCTTACGGAAGAGAAAATGGCCTTGACGGATGAGGGAAAATTTATGCACTGCTTGCCAGTCCGGCGGAATGTGGTGGTTAGTGATGCGGTTTTGGATGGGCCTCGCTCCTTAGTACTGGAGCAGGCAGAAAATCGGGTGTATGCCGCTCAAGCGGTTTTAAAAAACATTTTGACACAACTCTAATGAAAAAGGAACCTTTATTGATCTTAAAAATTGGCGGACAATTGCTAGAAGATAGCGCGGCCCTTGGTACGCTGCTGGATCAGGTTGCCAACTATGCTGGCGCCAAGTTGTTGGTGCATGGTGGTGGTAAAAAGGCCACGGCATTGGCGGAAAAAATGGGAATTGAAGTGCAGATGCTTGAAGGGCGTCGGGTAACGGATGAGGCTAGTTTGGAGCTTGCGACTATGGTATATGCCGGGTGGTATAGTAAAAATTTGGTTGCCCAACTACAGGCCCGAGGGGAAATGGCCTTGGGACTTTGTGGGGCCGATTTAAACCTTATCCAAACTCAAAAACGGGCTCCCCTGCCCATCGACTTTGGCTGGGTGGGCGATATCAAACACATTGCCACGGCCACTCTACAACAGCTACTCCAACTCGGAATCTGCCCCGTTTTTAGTGCCATCACCCACGACGCTCAAGGCCAATTGCTCAATACCAACGCCGATACCATTGCTACCGCACTCGCCATTGCCCTAGCGCCACATTACGCCGTGGACCTACGCTACTGCTTAGAACTACCCGGCGTACTTACGGACATCAATCAGCCCAGTTCGCTCCTTCCACATTTAGATACCATCGACTATCAGCGACTCCGAAATCAAGGTCAAATCAGTGGAGGGATGATCCCCAAACTCGATAATGCCTTTTCTGCTCGCCAACATGCCGTCGAACGGGTCGTGATCGGTAATCCTCAAAGTTTGTTTAATCAAAGTGCTACCCAAATATGTTAGTCAATACAAGCATTGTTCAATCCGCCATTAGCTTACTCAAGGATTTGATTAGCCTCCCGTCTTTCTCTCGGGAAGAAGGTCAGGTCGCCATACGAATGGCCGATTATTTTCAGCGTTGGTCCATTCCCTACGAAAGTCATGGTTATAATCTATGGGCAAGCACACCAAATCCCGATGGCCAGTTGCCCGTCATTTTATTGAATAGTCATTTAGATACGGTCAAACCCGTTGCCGGATGGACCCGTTCCCCTTTTACGCCAAGCGTAGAAGATGGAAAACTCTTTGGATTGGGGAGTAATGATGCCGGAGGGCCCTTGGTATCGCTATTGGCCACCTTTACCCATCTCTTCCAACAAGGTAACCTACCCTTCCAACTGATCTTTGCAGCTACTGCCGAAGAGGAAATTTCGGGTAAACAAGGTATTGCCTCCCTCCTTCCTTTGTTGCCGCCGATCGACTTAGGTATTGTAGGGGAACCGACGCAGATGGAACTCGCTGTTGCAGAAAAAGGACTCATGGTAGTTGATGCTCAATGTCGGGGTAAGGCGGGGCACGCCGCTCGGGAAGAAGGAGAAAATGCGCTTTATTTGGCTTTGGAAGATATTCAATATCTCCGCGAGCTACAATTGCCCATACAGTCCCCAACTTTAGGACCGGTCCGTTTTTCCGTTACTCAGATCCAAGCTGGGCAGCAACACAATGTAGTTCCCGACCGCTGCGACTATGTGATTGATATCCGGTCGAACGGTGCCTATTCCAATCGAGAGATATTCCAAACGCTACAGAATCATTTACGGGCAGAGCTCAAAGCCCGTTCTTTTCGACTCAATAGTTCGCAAATTGCTAGTGATCATCCGCTTGTACAAAAAGCAAAAGCTATCGGTATTCCTTGCTTTGGCTCCACTACCCTTTCGGATCAGGCATTGATGGATTTTCCAACGGTAAAAATTGGGCCGGGAGATTCCGCTCGTTCTCATACCGCCGATGAATACATTTACCTACACGAAATCGAAGCAAGCGTTCCTCTTTATTTAAAACTGCTGGATCAATTGCAGTTAAACACTAACACCACCATCAAAAACCAACAATCATGGGTTTAAAACTTTGGCAAAAAGATTATGCCCTTCACCAAGGGATCGAAAAATTCACCATTGGCCGCGATCAGGAGCTTGACCTTCAGCTAGCGCCCTATGATGTGATGGGCTCGTTGGCCCATGGCGAAATGTTGGTCAAAATTGGACTCTTGACTCCAGCAGAAGGACAGGTTTTGCGAAAGGGCTTACTGGCCATCTTAGCTGAGATTGAAAGCGGAGACTTTTCGATTGAAGTGGGCATTGAAGATGTCCATTCGCAGGTAGAATATTTATTGACTTTGCGTTTGGGGGAAGTGGGTAAAAAAATCCATACCGGCCGCTCGCGTAACGATCAGGTGCTGGTTGACCTACGGCTTTTCCTACGCGACAAATTGGCTCAGCTCTGGCAATTGACCGAAAACTTGGTGGAAACCCTACTCCAACAAAGCGAAAAACACCAACATCATTTGATGCCGGGCTATACCCATTTGCAGGTAGGAATGGTTTCTTCTGCTGGAATGTGGTTTGGTGCTTATGCCGAAAGTTTGCTCGATGACTTACGTCTCCTTCGCTCGGTACATGAAATTATCAATCAAAATCCCTTGGGATCTGCGGCGGGTTATGGTTCTTCCTTTCCCATTGATCGTCAGCTCACGACTGAATTATTAGGCTTTGCCGACCTCAACTACAATTCGATGCATGCGCAATTGGGGCGGGGTAAAACGGAGCTTTATTTTGCCTTTGGCCTAGCGGCCTTGGGCTCGACGATAGGAAAGATGGCGATGGACATCTGTTTGTATAATAGTCAGAACTTTGGCTTTTTCCAGTTGCCACAGGAATTTACGACCGGATCGAGTATTATGCCGCATAAGAAAAACCCCGATGTGGTAGAGTTGATTCGGGCAAGGTGTAATCAATTGCAGAACCTTCCGGCGGCCATTATGGCTTTGACAACTAATTTGCCGGGGGGCTACCACCGCGATTTTCAATTATTAAAAGAAACCTTATTTCCTGCTTTGGAGCAGGCAGAGGAAGTGCTCTCGCTCAGTGCTTGGTTGATGGGAGAAATACAGGTCAGTAAAAATTTATTGGCCGATGAGCGGTATGATGTATTATATAGTGTCGATGCGATCAATCAATTGGTGGTGGAAGGTCTGCCCTTTCGGGAGGCTTACCATCAGGTGAGCCGGGAGGTAGCCGCTGGGAGTTTTGAAAGGCCGGAGGCCCTTGCCTATACTCACTTGGGCAGTATTGGTAACTTGGCCACGGCAGAAATCAAGCAAAAGCTCTTGCAATTGCGGGAGCAACAGGGCTTTGAGCAATGGCGAGAGGCCTTGGAGACCCTAATTTCTTCCTAAAACAGGCCAAAACACCTTATATATTCAGTCTTACCGCAGGCTCCAATTCCTGAGGAGCTTTTTTATTACTCTTCCTTTCCATTTTGTCAGCTATTGGCAAAAGCGAGCTAGTACGCTCATTATCAATACCCTAACTTGCAGCTAATCAAATAATTTCCCCAATCTCTCGATTTTTTTTCAGATAGGTGCAGCGTTTTGCCCGCTCTAATCATATGGTATCAATGAGCGCGCGACTCGAAAACATCTTTCCATCTTATAATAAAAATGAAATGAAACTCACGAAAATATTTTTCCTTTTATCGCTTTGTTTTACGGTCCTTCTGACCTCCTGTAGAAAAGAAGAACTAT
>SPJL01006563.1_pt1 | contig 16300 bp, 11 predicted proteins | sample 3741751 | NCBI WGS metagenome assembly SPJL01 (sample SAMN10925998, study PRJNA522277) | cold seep metagenome | isolation source: Elba SIP-enriched marine methane seep metagenome, extraction at timepoint T3 | place: Italy: coast of Elba, Mediterranean Sea | reverse complement strand
GTTTTTGCAAACGTTTTAACAGCCAGTCTGCCAGTTTGATTTTTTTCTGCAAGGGTAAATATTCCAGCACGCCTGAAAGTCTAACCATATCCTCATAACCCCGGGTTTTGATTTGTTTCGCTACCCCTGGTTGCCGCGCAGCAGCCGGATCGATGAATTTACTAATATCTTGAAGCAGTTTTTCCTGTGCTTCAACAGACAATCCTCCGGCAATACGTCGCCAGAGTGTCCACCATTCAGACCAATTTTGAGCTTCATTCACATATTGAATATTCTGCGCATACAGTTTCCAGATTTGTTCAACACGCCATTCATCCAAGGCATAACCCAACCCAGGCCTTAGACAATAACCGACCAGACTTAACCAGACTCTCTCATGATTTGCAGATCGACGTCGAAATTTTAAACCTTCAAGCAACTTGGCAAACAAGGCCCTCAAGAGCGTAGTATCCCATTCGACCCGGCTCTGGTTTAGACATTTTTCCAAGTCCGCTCTTAGGCTTTTTACCGCTTTTGGATCAATTTTTTTTGATTTCGAGCCAAAAATAGACTGAATATTTTCTGCTGCCTTAAAATAGGCTTCGGGTAATTGTTCATCAGGCTTTGTTTGATTTTGTTTCCGGATTTGAAACTCGACATCATATCGCTGTTGGGGATCAGCCATAGATAGACACTGGATTTTCAATGTGCCTACTTCTGTATGGGAAACCGCCAGCTGAACTTTAACTTCCCCCTGTTCCTGTTGTTCTTCAAAGGCAACGGCCAAAGGCGGTAATTCATTGAATTCATCTTCATCGATATCTACAACCTGACCCGCTTCATAGTGAGCATCACCGGTTGTTGAATACAAATGAAATTTAACCGGCTGCCCCAGTCTCAGAACAAATTGGCGTTCCTTCAAGATAATTTCATGACCTTCTTCACTGCCTTTAGGCAAAATACAAATCGCGGCTTTTTTGCTTTGCTGGTCTTGTCTGCCGACTAAAATAAAATAAGCACGAGCCGCCCCACCGCCAATTTTCAACTGATTATCGCGTCTTGCGATCCCATAAGCCACTGCACCAAAAGCAACGGAAAGTTCTGGATCTGGATTATCCAGTAAGGCTGTTGTCTTATTGCTCCAATGATTGATGACTTGCTGAATTCTTTGACTGATAGGCTGACTGCGAAATACGCCACCGTTTAACAGTAAAGCGTCAGGAATAAAACTGTCATTCTGCATCGCTTCTGATGCGGCTGTCTGATGATGCGTTAAAAATGCAGCAATATGCTTGGTTACCGCTGGTTCTGATGCATAAGGCAATCCGAATTCAACGACGCCGCTGCGTTTCACATCAGGTAATTCACTGACTTTTGAAAGTGGAAAAAAACCATCTAACGCCAACGATTTAACTTCCTCTTTAGTTAATTGAGCATTACGTTTCCCACCGATTAGTTTTGAGCCTCCACCCAGCAATGTCACATGCCATGATTCAGGTGCATCATCTGCTAATAATCGTTCTTTGGCGATACGGCACTGCTCCAGCAGTTGGGAGAATTCTGCTGCAGTTAATTTTTTCTCTCCGGGATTAATTCTTTTTTCTGCGATATGTGCGAGTGCCAGGTCAACATTATCCCCTCCCAACATGAGGTGATCACCGACTCCAATTCGGGTTAATTTGGGCGAATGTTTTCCTTGTTGTTCAACCTTGATCAAGGTTAAATCAGTCGTGCCACCCCCTACATCACAAATTAATAAGAGCTTGACGTTGGATAAGGTATCGGCCTGATTATGCTGATGTCGCCTTAACCAGTCATAACAAACGGCCTGAGGCTCTTCCAGTAAACGAACATCTTCTAAACCTGCAATTCGGGCAGCTTCCAGTGTTAATGCTCTTGCTGATTCATCAAAAGAAGCTGGAACAGTTATCACTATTTTCTGTTCAACTAGAGGATGATGTTTAAATTTGAATTTCCAGACTTCACGAATATGAATTAAATAACTGGCACTCGCTTGTAATGGAGATACTTTTTCAATTTCATCTGCACTCCCCCAGGGTAAAATGTCCGCAGTATGATCCACACCAGGGTGCGATAACCAGCTTTTAGCACTGGTTACGAGCCGGCCCTGCGTCTTACTCCCCCAATATCGGGCACCTTCACCGATAATGACCTCTTCTCCTGCCGGAGAAAAACTAATATCATCGCTAGAAAGTTCGCCTTCGGCCGGATGATATCGCACAGACGGCAATAATTTTCTGGCAGCTACTTCCCCAGCCGAAACCATTTGTTCAATTTCAAATATTTGAATGGCTGAACCTGCATCCTGATTATTTGCCTCTACATAAGCAACCACGGTATGCGTTGTTCCCAAATCAATACCAACCAGATATTTTGCTTTTTTATTTTTCAATTTTACACATTTTAAGAAACTATTAATTAACGTTATATTGTAAAATAAAATCAATTCAACGCTATAGCTTTGTTTCTTTCTTCGTCCTTTAAAGCTTAATCCTGAACAAACACTTTTTTCAATATCTTGTTAACTGATGTTTATTGATATATTCCACCAGCCTCAACGAGTTTGTATGGGCTGGTTTTTCGACTGCAAACCCGCCCAGATATGAATTCGAGTTCCAACAAAGCCAAACAAACCCCAATGATGCAACAATACTTGAAAATCAAGGGACAACACCCTGATACATTGTTGTTTTATCGTATGGGAGATTTTTATGAATTATTTTTTGATGATGCTAAAAAAGCAGCTGAAATTCTGGATATCACCTTAACCAGCCGTGGACAATCAGCGGGCGAACCCATTCCTATGGCAGGGATTCCTTATCATGCTTCAGAATCCTATCTTGCCAGATTGATACGCCAGGGTGAATCTGTGGTGATTTGCGAACAAGTGGGTGACCCTGCAAAAAGTAAAGGTCCTGTGGAAAGAAAAGTCGTACGCACCGTGACCCCAGGCACCGTGACTGATGAAGCATTTTTAGAGGAGTCAAAAGACAATTTTCTGCTCTCAATTAATTTTTATAATGATTGCTACGGTCTGGCCTGCCTGGATATCAGCTCAGGCAGACTTAGCTTGCAACAGCTGAATTCCATTGAAGAGGTATTAAGTGAAATAGAACGTCTCAAACCCGCTGAGCTACTGTATAGAGAAAATTGCAGTCTGCCTGAGACCCTATTGCAACGAAATGGCTTGTGTAGCCGTCCACCCTGGCATTTTGAACTGGATAGTGCGATTCAAATCATTTTAAAACAATTTAAAATTCATGATTTATCCAGTTTTGGCTGTGAAAATTTTGAAGCCGCCCTCACTGCCACAGGTTGTTTGCTGCAATATGTTGCCGAAACTCAGCAGGCTGCATTACCTCACATTCAAGGTATTCGTGTTGAACATGCAAATGACAGCATCATGATCGATATGAGCAGTCGGCGAAACCTTGAACTGGATAGCCATCCCAGCGGCCAGTTAAAATACACACTGTTTGGTATCCTTGATAAAACCGCAACTGCGATGGGTAGCCGCTGCCTAAGACGCTGGATTAATCGTCCTTTGCGTTCTCAAATCGTGCTGAAACAGCGTTTTGATTGTGTTGCCGCCATGTTAAATAATCATGCTTACAAAACCAGTCAGGATCATTTACGTCAAATCGGGGATATTGAAAGAGTCTGTTCTCGCATTGCTTTAAAATCTGCAAGACCCAGAGATTTGATTGTATTAAAAAAAAGTCTTGCCCAATTCCCACTCATAAATCAACAGCTGTTACAGTTAGATAACCCTAATCTGGCAAAACTGAGTCAACAAATCAGTGAACAACCTGAGCTGGTTCAGCTGCTGGAATCTGCATTAGTTGAAAACCCTCCAGTACTAATCAGAGATGGAGGCGTGTTAGCGACTGGTTTTAACACCACTCTGGATGAATTAAGAAATTTAAGTCAAAACGCAGATCAATTTTTAATTGATCTGGAAAATAAAGAACGGGAAATCAGTGGCATTACACAATTAAAGGTCAGCTATAACCGTGTTCACGGCTATTATATAGAAATTTCTAAACTGCACATCGACAAGGTTCCTGCTCATTACCAAAGAAAACAAACCTTAAAAAATGTCGAGCGTTATATCACGGCTGAATTAAAAAACTTTGAAGACAAGGTGCTCAGCGCCAGAGAAAAATCCCTGGCCTTTGAAAAAGAACTGTATGAACAATTATTGCAGGACATCATGCCTAATATTAATCAACTTCAACAATCAGCTTCAGCCATCGCTGAACTGGATGTATTGGTTAATTTTGCTGAGCGTGCTATTTCACTCAATCTCAATCCACCGCAATTAAGCGAAAAAACAGGTTTGGAAATTTCTGAAGGTCGACATTTAGTCGTTGAACAGGTCAGTGAACAACCCTTTATTGCCAATGATCTGGAATTTAGTACTCGCCGGAAAATATTAATGATCACTGGGCCAAACATGGGCGGTAAATCTACTTATATGCGACAAACAGCATTAATCGTGATTATGTTGCATATGGGTTGCTACGTGCCGGCTAAATCAGTCATCTGTGGCCCAATAGATAAAATATTTACTCGTATTGGCGCATCGGATGACTTGGCTACTGGCAGATCTACATTTATGGTTGAAATGTCGGAAACTGCCAATATTTTGCATAATGCCAGCGAAAAATCTTTGATTTTAATGGACGAAATCGGACGTGGAACCAGTACATTTGATGGTTTATCTTTAGCATGGGCCTGTGCAGTGCATCTGGCTGAACACACCAAAGCCTATACATTGTTTGCCACCCATTATTTTGAGCTGACCCGCCTTGTAGACGATTACCCTTCAATCCATAATGTACATCTTGAAGCCATGGAGCATGCCGATAAAATCATATTCCTGCATGCAGTTAAAGAAGGACCAGCCAACCAAAGCTATGGATTGCAAGTCGCTTCATTGGCAGGACTACCAGACACCGTAATCAACAAAGCCAGAGAAAAATTAACTCAATTGGAAAACTCAGCCTATCTGGAACAACAACAAAACTCAGGACAGAATCAACTGGATTTGTTCAGCAGTGTGGACTGCCACCCAGCTATTCACTTGCTTGAAGACATTGAACCGGATCAAATTACCCCAAAACATGCACTGGACATACTCTATCGGCTTAAAACCCTAACTTAACCCATACTTACCATTTGTAGACAGTAATACATTACAAAACTAAAGCTTATAATCGAAACAATGCCTTGTATAACACTACAAATTAAAACTCTATTTCTTTTTTAAATGAATGTTTTTGAGTCCACTCATAATGCTCGGACTATAATTTGAGTGCTGGATAGATTGGCTTTCGATGGGTTTCTGCCAGGTTAGTTTTACAAACATGCAGGGTTTTGTCATCTTCTTTTTTTATGAGCACGGTAATCCGCTGATGCGTGGCTAGTGCCTAATTGAGCAGGTTAGGCGTTAGAAAAATCAGTTGGATATGGGACTTTTGGTAAATCTGGGTAACGTAAAAAATAGTACCTGTATTCGACATTCAAACTATTCCTGTTTCAAAGACAAATTATCACTCATAGAGAATGGCTTAGACCATGTCAGGAATCATTCTGGAGGGATTTTTGTCTAAATAATTTTGCATAACCATAGAGCCATTTTCACCCATCAATGGTGTTCAATAAAAACTCATTTTACTAGTCATTCAACAGATAGATATACGATAAAAAAATCTTATGTGTTTTCTGTAGTATATTATTGGATTATGAATACTGTTGAAGATGATAACCAGCCTATAGCCGCAGCATCCAGGATATTTCTGGTCACCGGTGCATCCGGCGCCATAGGCAAAGCCATTGCACGACAATTAGCTGAACAAGCAGATGCGGAAGTCGTTTTGGTTTGCCGTAACCGTGACAAGGCTGAACGTACAGTCAACGACATCGTTAAGACGACGCAAAACCCTAAAGTACGTTATGAACTTGCCGACTTAAGTCGACATCAAGAAATCCTGGCGCTGGCGACCCGTTGGCAAGGCCCGCTGCATGTATTGATTAATAACGCCGCCGCAACACCGCGTAGCCGGCAGGAAACGCCAGAAGGCATCGAATTACAGTTTGCCACCAATGTTCTGGGCTATTTCTGGTTAATCCAGGCTTTCAGTGAAATTTTGGCAGCATCTGCTCCAGCACGTATCGTTAATGTCGCCAGCTATTGGGCAGGTGGCTTGGACCTGAACGATCCGGAATTCAAACATCGACGTTATAACAATGATCAGGCTTACCGCCAGTCCAAACAAGCCGACCGCATGCTCAGCGTTACCTTCGCCGACAAATTGCAAGCTCACAGTATCACTGTTAACGCCTGCCATCCTGGTGATGTCAATTCAACCTTGAGTAACAATCTGGGATTCGGAGGCCATCAATCTCCGAACGAAAGTGCCGACACTCCGGTGTGGCTGGCCACACAACCAGCCGGACAAAAAAATACCGGCCAATATTTTGAACATCGGCGGCAATCGGACTGCAGTTTCAGTCGCGACCGCTCAAACATCGACGCGCTTTATCACTTATGTTCACAATATGCATAGAACCAGACCAAGCCCGTCACGATGATGACTGTGAGGGCTGCATCTGCCAGACCAACCCCGTCACCGTCACAAACAAACTCGGCACACCTATCCACAACAGCTCAGTTTTCAATACTTCAATACCCTGCCCCTGAAAAAACTCGGTAATGCTAAGCGAGGAAACCTGTATCGGTTGAAAAGGCAGAAAATAACGAGTTTCTATAAACGGTGAAAAAAAGGCGATGCCCAATCCGCCGTTAGTCATAGCGTCCAGCAAACCGTGCGATGCCATGCATAATGATAAATAAAGCCAAATCATCGTAAACGAAACATGCGTTATTCTGGCTAAATATCTGCCTAATAACGCGCCAGTGACTAGCGCAAAAAACAAGGAATGACTGATGCCACGGTGCCCGAACAGATCACCATAAGCGATACCCATGCGCAAGCCAATGACGTCAGCATCCGGCAACACCGTACAAACCATACCGGTCAATAACACCGATTTATGACCTGAAACGGAGCGAAACCAGGGCAAAAGACTGACCGCGACTGCAGGATGTATAAAAATACTGGCCATACCGGTTTGTCTACAGGGCAAATTCATCATGTCAGGTGGATGAAAGGCCGGTATCAACCGGAATGCAAGGTTTTCGCCACTTGCTTGAGTTCTTCAATATTATCGATATGGGCAAATTGCGCCATTAGCTGGTCGACAACCGTATCCTCGATTTCAGTGATCTGCTCATCGCTAATCTTGATCGCATCACCCAGCTCTCTGATTTTCTCACGCTCTGCAGCCGAGTAATCGCCATCGGCATAAGCCAAAAACAGGCAAGAAGTCAAAAAAATCTGCTTTACTTCATCGTTGTTCAACACCAAATTCGCCTGTGCTGGATCGAATGGTGTCTGGATCAAATCCTCGAAACTGGCCAAGGCTTCAGCATCTGCAGCGCATTGCTGGTAAAAATCCTTGATCATCACTAATTCCGTGGTATGCACTTCATCCGCCTGGGCAACAGCATACATGCCCCGCACAATGATTTGAATATGAGCGATATTCAGATTGCCTGTATTTAAAGTCGAGAGCATAGCAGCCTCCAATGTCTGTTTAAATTAAATTCGCAACAGCTGTTTTTGTTCAGCCAGTTTTTGGTTCAAAGTCTGCGCATCCAATTGCGCATATTTCGGTGGTAGCAGGCTGCGGCGCGAGGCCTCGAAGACAGCCAGCAACTCCATATAATCGATCATTTGCGTATCGCGCGCAGGCAGGTAATCGCTAACAGCATCCGCCAACAAATTATTATTTACAGCGCTGCTGGCGGCATTATTGTGCGCCAATAGCGCAACCGCCTCAATATCGGCAATTGAATAACCGCATAGCGTCTGTAATGCCGTTTGTAATTGCTCATCATCCTGCAATGCCTCCGGGACGGCATGCCGCTTCATGATTGCGGTCAATATGGCACGCACCGCTTGCGCATCCTGAGGATAAAAAAATGGAATTTTCCGGTCCAGCCTGCCTGCCCTTTTGATATCCACATCCAGCTTGTCGGGCCGGTTGGTCATAATGATAAACAATACCTGGCCGCGATTCTCAGGATCCGACATAAACGCCTTCAGTCTGGCCATAATTCGAGACGAAGTACCGCCGTCATTTTCACCGGAATCCGAGCCGAAGGCCCGGTCGCCTTCATCAATGACCAGAATGATCGGACCTAAGGCCTTGATCATGGTCAATACCCGTTCAAGATTGGCTTCGGTCGAACCCACCCAGCGATCCCTAAAATTTTTCAGGGCGATAGCCGTCAACCCGGAAGACCGCGCAAAAGCTTTGGCAATAAATGTTTTGCCTGTGCCCATAGCGCCTACAAACAACAGCCCCATCGGAATTCTAGTCGTGTCTGCCGAGCGCACAGCTTCGGCTACCGCAAGCAACTCGTTTTTAATACCGTCCATCGCACCGACCGCCTCCAACCCATGTTTGGATTCGATAAACTCAATCAAACCGGCGCATTCTTTTTCGATAATCTCGCGCTTTCGCTTGCGTAGCAATTCCAATAACTCCGCCAAAGGATCGTGTTGTTCAGTTTCCGGCAGCGGTGCATCCGGGCTAATCAAATGATGGATTTCATCCTTATCCATGCCATGCGTCAAAGACGCCAGTTTTTCCGCACGATCTGAGGCATCCGGCTGATTGCCGAGCAATGATATTATATATTGACGGCGCTCATTTTCTTGCAAACCGCTTTGATGCTGCGGTTTTAAAATGGTCGCCAATTGTACGGCGCGCAGACCGGATGCATGACCGGCAAGACGCGAAACTTCATCGCTGGAGAACGATGCATCACATTGTTTGATGATGCGCGAACGCACACCATGATCCGGCAACGGAATTTCAACCGCTGCAATGCCGGGATTGGAAATCAGTTGCGTATTAAGGCCGCTGATCGAATCGGCGATTAAAAACACAATATTATCCCGCTCGGCGAGTTTACGGCTCAGCGACCAGCGATGAATCATCACCACCGTCGCCCGGTCTTCGGCAGATAAAAAATGCGCTGGTGCGGCTGGAAAAAAATGCTCTGCATAATTGATGATCAAGGCATTACCATCCCGATTATAAAATCGATTTTCCAAGGATTTCCAGGTCCTGGGTGTAACCTCGTAAGGATTGTCGATATCGGCAAAAACTTCTTCCGAAGCGTTTGCACGTTTCAGCACCCTTAAGCCCTGCGAGGGGTCTATCAAAGCGATATCGGTCTTATTGTACGCCAGCAGAATATCGCTTAAAAACTCGACGATGGATAAAAAAGCATCCTGGTATAAATACCGATCAAATACATTGCCGTGCAATAAAAACATCGAGGCTTGATTTCCCAAATATTTCCTGCGTACAGTCTGCGCCCATTCGGGTAATTGCTGATCATCTAAGGCTTTGGCCATACGGAACCCTCAAATTAACGTAAATGCTTACCCTATCTGTAAGTCAGATGTAGGGTGTTGAGTTATCAGGCTGTCTGCAACAGGGATGTATTCACGTGTCCTGATTAATCAATGTCCTACCCCTTTTAAGTAGTCTAAAGCGTGAGTAGTTATAAGTATCAAAAAAGATTACAGAGTTTTCGAAGATGCCTGTTGGCTGGCGGCGGCCCGCGCCTTTTTTAATTCCTCAAGCTTGGCTTTGGCACTGATACTGCTGCCTTCTTTGCGCAAATTCGTCAGCCGGGTATCTAAATCGGATTGTTGTATTTCCTTACCCATATTAGCTTCGGCGATGGTATCCTTGATATGATCGCGGACACTGTTTAATGACTGTACTTCAGCATCAACGGACAAGCCTTCCAGCTGCTCCTGGATTTTAATGCGCGCTTGCGCGCTTTGCATTTTCGCCAGCATACGGTCTTTTTCCTGGCGCAATTTGCCAATTTCAGATTTTACATTCAACAATGCAGACTTGGCATCATCGGCATCGGTTTCGGCACGCTCAGCCTCCATCATAAGATCCTCGATGGTCATTTGTATGGCTTCCTGTTTTTGAATACAAATCATCGCCAGATCATCCTGACCGGTTGATAATGCCGCTTCCAGGTCATTTTTGATTTGGTTCATCACTTGCTGTTCGTTTTCCAGACGTCGCCGCAAATCGTCCCGCCGGCGAATAATGGAGGCGGTTGCATTCTTGAGTTTGGCGTATTTCTCAATCAGCGTGTTAATGGTATTTTCATAGGCAATTTCAGGGTGTTTTTTTTCCACATCCTGTATCCACAAACTTAAAAATCCACTCCACAGATTAGTCAGCCTGCTAAAAAAGTTTATTGATGCCATAACAGTCTCTCTCTTGTAAAAATAAAAATCGAATTCTTCACTCACAAACCCAGCGGAAAAATTCCGTATGATCTTGCACAAAATCCACAAATCCCAGGTGCACCTGACGTCTCAGCATCGTATGCAGTTCGGGAGGGGTAAATTGAAAGCCCTTGTTGACGCCCTTGACCGCCCAGTTAAAATGATCTGCTTCCACACCGCTGCCATACCCTGAATGCAGGTTGATCCATTGATAGGCATTATGGGACGTACCTGCAATCTCAACTGTATACTGACGTAGAAATTTTTTCAATTCGGCCTGCTGCTCATTAAAAAACTCATCAATCAGCGAAAATTCACGATCCGCCAACAGTTCCGAACCTAAATGGTAGCCCATCGACCGGAATAATGCCGCAGGTAATTCACCGGATGCCAAGCCATAACCGATAGCAATGCGTTGATTGAGTGCTTTAAGCCACTCCGGTTCGGTCAGCAACACATCGATAGCAAAATCATCGCCGCTCAGCTGCCCCACGGCCCGGAAATAGTCGATCATGCCCTGCAGGGTCGATTGCGCTAAACAGCGATGGGTATCCCGATGCAAAGTCTCGCGATCGTCAAATTCATCCCGGGCAGCATCAAAAAAGTAAGAGGCAACATAAATACTGCGGTCAGCTATGGCGCTAATTTTTTGCTCAGTACTGCTGAATACGCCCCGGCAGCGGCCGATTTTCCCTGCCAGCGACGTAACACCGGAACCAAACAGCGCATTCCAGGCAGCATAGCGCGCCATAAAAGGCAGCAACTGTTGCGGTGTATCGAAGCTTTTCTCAAGCGCTATCTGAATATTACTTTGACCGCTACGATAATCATATAGCTCAAGCAATTCGGATTGAAGAATTTCAGCCATTATTGTAATTGCTCCGTGACTGATTTTTTTGAATTGATGGTTCGATTAAATGTGGGAACAGTATCGGCATCGCCGTCGATTCCATAATCAAGCTCTTTTTCCAACTGTAAGCGTTCGACCGCTGATTGTAAATGACTAACTGCCTTGGACGAATTCGGGTTGGCGATTATATTGTGGTAGATTTCCTCAACCGTATCCGGCATAGATAACATCGCTGCCTCCACGGCCAGTTTGCGGCTCTCCAGCTGACGATAACGTGACAATACGATCGACACATCGTCCAGGGCTTTGTTCATGATACCCCTTTCCGCCGCACCAGAGGGCGAGGCCAGCTGCTTTTCTATGGATTGTTGACGTGCTTTCAAGGCCGGCACATCGATGGCATGACGGCGTTCTTCCAACAACAGCCGCGCCAGGGTCAGGCTTAAATAATCGACACAGGAGTCATCCAGTCGCTCCACATCGGCTTCCGTAATCGAGCTTTTACGATGCGCGGCCAGGGTCCTTAAAGAGGCGATCCGCTTTAACATGCGCCGGTAAGCGGAAATTTCCGCTGCGTCTTTGGATAGCCTGCCGGCCAGTTCGGACAGCAAGTGACGCCGTGTTAATTCCCGGCGCTTGCGTTGATATTTAAGATCAACTGACGCGCGAAAAGTCGGCAAATTAGGGACATACATGGAGGCAATTGCTTCTCCTGCGGCAAAACAAACCACGGGAATCATGGCAACCGCAAATCCAAAGGGGAATGATAAGGCAGTCCCCAGAGCTGCTGCGCCCAAGCCGGTATAGATATTCGTGGGACTGCTAAGCATGGCCTGTAAATAGGACGGCTTTTCCTGCACTTGTTCATTGTCTTCTTCAATTGTCATCAGCCGCCCTACACCGAAATCCGCAATTGGCTTTTGCCTGGCACGCGATTATGCAGTTGATCCAATATTCTTTCTTCCAATTCCACCGCCTGCTGAGAGCGCTGCCACAGAGTGTTGCGGGGGCGTGGCTCAGTGATATTAAAATCGTCGGCAACCTGTGCCGGCTGCGTCGACAATACCACCACCCTGTCACCCAGCAATAAGGCCTCGGTGACATCATGGGTTACGAAAACGATCAGACAGGGACGCTCGTTATACAGTTCCACCAGCAGTTCCTGCATTTCGCCACGGGTTTGAGCATCCAAGGCACCAAAGGGTTCATCCATCAGCAGGATGCGCGGCTGCAATACTAAGGCGCGCGCCAGTGCCACACGCTGATTTTGGCCGCCGGAAAGTTGCGCTGGCCGCAATCCGACCTTATCGCTGAGTCCCACGCGTTCAAGCATATGCGCAATCTTTTCGGTAATCTCCTGATCACTGAAGCGCTGCCGCCATAATTTCATTCTAAACGGTAGGGCAATATTTTCATATACTGTTAGATCGGGACGATTGGAATAGCGTTGAAACACCATGATGGCATCGTCATGCGCACGGTCACAATTCTGATTATCTATCGACACCCGTCCCGACGTCGGTGTCTGCACGCCGATAGGACGCACCCCGCCCATCATTCTCAATATCGTTGATTTACCGCAACCGGAAGGCCCCAGCAACATATTAATTCCAGGTTGATCAAATTCCAGGCTTATATCCTTAACCACCGTCAATAATGTTTCGCCATCAGCCCCCGGATATTGCTGGGTGATCGCATCCAGCTTGATACTCACCTGTGATCCGTCCATCATCGGCTCTCCCAGGGATACATGCGCTGCTTAATGTAGCGCATCAAACGATAGGTCAACAAAGCCAGAGCAATGATTACCAGAATGCCGGCAAATACCTGATCCATCGCCGAAAACCGCCGGGCATTCTGGATCAGCTGTCCCAGACCCTGCCGGGCATTGACGTATTCAGCAACGGTAATATAGGTCCACATAATCGATACCGCAACGATCACAGCATCGGCAATTCTCGGCATCGCCATAGGCAACACCGCCAGTTTGATACATTCGAAAGGCGTCGCGCCCAAATCCCTGGCACTGACCCAATACTCTCTAGGCACCGCGACTATAGCATCACGTACCATCGGTATTAGATAGACCACCGCACCGACATAGAGAAACAAAATTTTCATCCATTCGCCGATGCCAAACCACATGACAAAAATTGGTAAAAACGCCACTACCGGCGCCGAGCGGAAAGGGTCAATTAACGGCGATAAACAGGCATTAACTTTCGGCGAGGCACCCATGAATACACCGATAGGGATACCGATGGCAATGACCAGCGCGCCGGCAGCTAAAACCCTACCCACCGACCATAACACCGCGGTAAACAGCAAAGACTCCCCGCGATCGCTGTTCCAGCTCAAATAAGTCAAAGCACGCAAAGTATCCCAAGGCGCCGGCAGTTTGTTGGGACTGATCAACCCCAATCCGCTAACCAAACTCCAGACAACAAAAACCGCTAAAACCGAGCCGATGCCAAGCCAGCGTTTCTGACTTTCGCTCAATGGCATATAAGGATTCCAGACAGTATTCATAAACTATATCCTGATCCGCTAGCGACTCAACACCGCCACCCTGGTGCTCCGGTTAAGTTTCCGGCATTCATCAAGGCTGATATTCTCTGTAGCGGGATTGCTCTCGTCACATAACGGCTGATCGGGCCCATGACCTTCAATAACGAAACGCGAACGATCAAATTCCCATTCATTTATCAGATAATCCACCACCGTTCGTGCGCGACGTTTCGATAAGCGCATATTGACTTGACGTGAACCGGTACTATCAGTATTGCCGCTGACGATAAAATAAGCCGAACCATTACCTTCGATAAACGGCACCATTTCCTGATTGATAGTGCGTTCGGCACGTTTAGTCAAAGAGGCGGAACCGACCTTGAAATTAACGATGACCGGTTTGGTTACCACAGCCGTTTTTCTGGCAGCGGCATCACGCTCACGGGTCGAGAATGTATATTCTGGCTGCGTTGCCGCCTGCTGCGCCTGTCGGTCTTGCTGTAATAATTTCCTGATATACCGGTAATCAAATGATTGCTGCGGATTAATAACTGGCGATTTTGGATTCGCCAGTGCCCCGGCGTGGCGGTATATCACATCAAAACGTTTATAGACTTGTTCATAATAATTGGTACCACCGGCCAGACCCAGAATTCGGGCGTTATCTTCCAAACCGGTCCAAACCAGACTGTCAAATAACCCTTTGACAAAATCGCGACCTTCATCGCGTGCCAACAAGGCAAAAAATTCCTCTGTCTTAACCAATGCTTCAACGGCTAAGTCCGGATTTGCTTCAGCTTCTGTTACTCCGGCCATCCAGCCACTGACAAATGCTTCGAGTGCTCCCTGATTTTCGGCTTTATCCAGCACCTTGCTATCGCAAACGATGACATCGTAAATCAGGTTGGTCGCGGTTTTAGTGGAATAAATTACATGCGCTCCGGGTATTTTTTGTAACGCCAGACTCAAATCAGGATCCCATAAAGCTGCCGCATCCACCGATTGCGCCTCCAGCGCTGCCCTGACCCCGGCAGTGCCTTCATCGGCATTGATATAAATGATTCTGACCGATTTTTTCGCGCGTGCAGTTAAACTGGAATTGTCTATGGCATCGATCACCATACCATCGGAAGGCGTATACTGCAGCAATGCAACGGATCGAGTGGCCAGATCCTCAACCCGTTTGATAGCGGGATCGGTAGCAATGATGGCATCAGCACCCTGGGTGTTGTCAACAACCATAATCGCACGGGCATCATAGCCAGTATTTTGCAGATTCGGGTGTTCTTGCGCCCAAAAATCACTGGTCCTCCAGGCGCAATGCGCTGTCCCGGATTCAAAAATAGTCGTTAAAGTGGGAATATCATCCTGAATAATAAATTCAACATTTACTCCTTTCATGGCAAAAATTGATCCGGGCAGCGTCTTTAATGACTGTCCGTTGGCTACCAGCGCCGGGGCATAGCCATGAAATGACACAATACTGACTTTTATCGGATTATTTTCTGAGCCCAAAGGACCGGTCGGACTTTTTTTAAACATACCAAGAATCCCAGGCTTTTCTTGCACCATTTCCTTGGTCTGTATAGGTGCCGCTTGTTCAACCGTTTTAGCGGGTGCCGGCTCAGAAACCTGCCCCAGAATTGCCGATAAATCCGAATCTTTCAGTCCAAGATTCCAAATCATGGAAAAAGACAATGCAAGTATAATTATGGTAATCAGTGCCTTAGCTAGCGGTGTTAATCTGGACATAATTTATCCTGTGTAATTATTTAAGAGCAGCTTGTTCCTATGAGCAATACGCCTCTCAGGCAAAAGTTAAACTGTTAACAACGGTTGCAGAATTCTACTCCAAAGTCAGAATACTCTCTTGACCTCCTATTCAAACTCAGTTACGACCAATCGCTTATACCGATGTTCCAGGAGTTATAATAAGAATACCATTGTTAATACACATCATGTGTAGTTTAGGGTTCTCTATCTTAACCTATGTTCGTGATAATATTCAATTATCTTGTATATCAACAACTTGAATATTTAAAAATGCTAGATTTAGTTCTATTAGAGTTTATATAACCCTAAAAATCAGTTGAACGCTTGGCTCCAACTTAATTGATTGAAATGCCATGACAAGAAATTTATATTGAACACCTATTAGCTGAGAGGGAAATCGCTCTTTGTTTTTGTGAAGAAACCTGGACAAAAATTCTGCAAAATGAGACTTTTAACAAGAACTAAATACTTGCTCTGCAAGTGATTATTTGCCTTTGATATATAAAGATAGTTTGTGTACCGAAAAAGCAGCGGAGGTGTATGTAACAGGTGAAGACCACAGAGTTAAGGATTGAGTAGGCCGACGGCCTATGGACAAAGCGTGGATTTCCTTCGGAACGTGTGGAAAAGCTGATGGAAAACGATAAAGCTGTTTTCCACGAGCTTACCCTCACAAATCCACCCTTCGACCACAGATCGCCGCCGCAAACACCAGAGAAAAATTAAAACGCCTGCGGCGCATATACAGCAATATTTTTTTAACTAATTC
>SPJL01005982.1_pt1 | contig 16308 bp, 13 predicted proteins | sample 3741751 | NCBI WGS metagenome assembly SPJL01 (sample SAMN10925998, study PRJNA522277) | cold seep metagenome | isolation source: Elba SIP-enriched marine methane seep metagenome, extraction at timepoint T3 | place: Italy: coast of Elba, Mediterranean Sea | reverse complement strand
TCATCCTTCTTGATATCGACGGCGCGCAACCGCTCATTCGCTTCGCGGAGCTGTGTTGCGGCCCGTTCAAGCTCCGTTGATTTCTCGCCAAGCGCGCGGGTCGTCTCGATCAGCTGTTGGGTTTCATCGGCAATGTCGATCAGCTCGGTCAGGCCGACGGTTTGGCGTTCGGCGACCCGCGTCACCATGGCGTGGGCGGAAGCCGCACCGATGGACCCGGAAAGCTCACGCTCAAGTCGGGCGATAACGGTATCTGTCGGGTGTGGGAGGCTGTCTTCGATTCCCTGATCATGGGCCAGTTCGTCGAACAACCGTCGGGCTGGTCCTTCGCCCAGAATTCGCTGCGCCAGAACAAAGAGATCTTCCGAGCTCGCGCTTTCAACAGCGTAACTCGACGGCGCGCCGCCCGATGCCCTGAAAACATTCACGAACAAGGATGCCTGCAGGCTTTCCAGAGCATTCGGACGCGTGATGGATGACACGACCAGATAAACCAGCGAGTTAACACCGATACTCCAAACAACGGCGTGGACGAGGGGGTCCAGGCCCGACAGCCCTAACAGCGCACGCGGGTTCAACGCCGCAATACCCCAGGGGCCATGAATCAAGGTGTCCTGGGATATCAGGAATTCTCCCCCAAAGCTTGGGAGGAATATCGTATAGGCCCATAGAACGGAGCCGGCGATCAAGCCACAGATGGCCCCCAGTTTTGTGCCGCCCCGCCAGAACAGGGCGCCGAGTAGGCTGGGCAGAAACTGCGCGACGCCGACAAATGCAATAAGCCCAATTGCGGCGAGTGCATCAGAGCCGCCGGTTGCCCTGAAATAGAGATAACCCAGGCCCAGGATTGCCGCGATGCTGATGCGGCGGGAGTTCAGGAGTAGCTTTCGAACATCACCACTCACCGCGCGGCTACCGGCCAGGACACGCATCAGGATCGGCATCACGATATGGTTGGAGACCATGGTGGACACGGCAATCGCGGCAACAATGACCATTGAGGTCGCCGACGAGAACCCACCAAGAAAGGCTAGAAGCGCCAGTTCATCACGGTTTTGGGCGATTGGCAGGGTCAGGACGTAAAGGTCCGGGTTCGATCCGCTGGGCATCACATCCAGACCAACCAAAGCAATCGGCAGGACGAAAAGCGACATCCCGAACAGATAAAGGGGGAAAAGCCAGGATGCGGTTGAAAGATGACGTTCGTCGATATTCTCAACCACGGTAACTTGAAACTGGCGCGGCAAACAGATCACAGCTGTTGCCGACAGGAACATCAATGTCGCCCATCGCGGGCCGAAAATTCCATTTGCCCCTTCTAGGGCTTCAGTGGGAACATCCTTGAAGACATCCGCAAATCCATCCGCGACCCAGAACGTTGCGAAGACCCCGACTGCGATCAAGGCAACAAGCTTCACGATCGCTTCCAGGGCAATGGCGGCGACGACGCCATGATGTCGTTCATTGGCATCCAAGTTCCGGGTGCCGAAAAGAATGGTGAAAAGCGCCATCCCAGCGGCAACCCAAATCGCGGTCGATTTGTCTATGACACCGCCTGCAATGATGTGATAGCTCAATGTAACGGATTGGAGCTGCAGCGCGATATAGGGGGTTGTGGCGGTAACGGCGATAATTGTGACGATCACGGCAAGGCTTGAACTCTTGCCATAGCGCGACGAAATCAAGTCGGCAATTGACGTGATCCGATGGGCCCGTCCGATGCGAACCAGCTTCCGAAGCATCCACCACCAACCGACAAAGACCAATGTCGGCCCCAAATAGATCGTGATGAATTCCAGACCATTTCGGGCTGCAGATCCGACGGCACCATAGAATGTCCAGGACGTGCAATAGACCGAAATTGAAAGCGTATAGACGACAGGGGATTGCAGCCAACGTATCGGGCGGCGTTGTGTCCTTCGATCAACCAGAAAAGCCACACCGAATAACATCGCGACGTAAGCGAGGCATGCAACAAGAAGGATATCGACTGTCAGCATCTCTTAATCGTCTATTGATGGAACTTTGTGGTTTCAGATTGGGTCGGGGGAAGTGGAGGAGAAACTGTTCCCTCGCTTCTATCACTTTTATCGTTTCTGTCGCTTCCGTCGGCGCCGGAATCTGAGTCTCTAAGTCCCAGAGATAAATAGCGGCCGAAGAAAATCAGGCAGACCCAGACGCTGAAAAGGTAAATCACAGGCAGTGGGATTCCGTATAATTTGGAATCCAACAACGACAGCCCCGCCAAAGGTGGCAAAAGCAGTGTCGCGCCCACAATCAACAGGACGAACAGTCGGTCTCGTTTTTTCCTGTCGGTGAGTTGGCGGTCAGCCCGGGCCTGCATCGATTAGATCAAGCGGCGGTGCCGCCACCCTCAGCAAGTTGGCTTACGGCAGCAATGATGTCTGCATTTGCGAAGGGCTTGGTAATAAATAGATTGGCACCACAGCTGAGCGCCGTTTCCCGGTCTTCCCGTTGCCCCTTTGCCGTCAGCATTAACACCGGCAATTCTGATGTCCTGCCATCGGCTCGCAGTTTACGAAGCACTTCATAGCCATCAAGTTCTGGCAGCATAACATCCAGCACGAAGACATCCGGACGGCTGTTCAGCGCGTTATCAAGAGCGCTTTTACCGTCAGACTCAACATCGACTTCAAAGCCCGCCCGTTCCAAAACGAACACGAGCGACTCGGCGATATTTGGCTCATCTTCGGCAAGTAAGACACGTTTACTCATGTGCCAACTTCCCCCCACAGCGCATGATGGCGCTTATTTCTTTGTCCGATTTTTCGGACCACCTTATTTTCCAGGTATTCCCTTATTAGACAGGAGAACCGCCGAAACAGCAATTTGAATCTGTACGCATAGGGACACTGTATGTGCAGGGCATGCGAGAATGACAGGGCATGTGAGAATGACAGGGCATGTGAGAGCCACATGGTAAGGGATACTATGCGGCAAACGGGTCATCTACCCGATGGGGGCAGCCGGCGCGTGGACATAGACGACAGCTGGGGCCGACTTCTTCCACCGGGGTGCTGGCCTCTGGCTCATAGATTGTCTTTGCCGCATCGCTCTCTAACATTGCCACCATGTCCGTCACATAATGACGGGGTTTGCCGAAGCCGACCGCGCCGAGATGCCTTGCGCGTCCGACAAAGACAAAGCGCGCGCCATTGGGAAAAAGGACGCGTTGGCGAATGACAGTTTCCGGTGACTGTTGGGCGCGGAACAAGACCCACAGGGGGCAGGCTGATGCATAGCGCGGCACGGTCAGCTGCTCCAACCCAATCATTTCAATGATCGTACCGGCCGCATTGGCCCGGAGATAACCGAATGTTGGATGTTCCTCTTCTTTGGGTAATGCCGTTAGTCGGTGACAAACCACCTCAACCTCTGCCGACAAGGTCTCCGACAAGCCTTCTATGTCGTATCGCAGATCCGCAGCCCGTGTCGCAAATACCTGCATCGGCATCAGGATTGCCGCGACGGCATAGTCCATCAAGGCTTGTCTTGCCCGGGTTCGTCCCGCGTCGCTTTCAAGTACCGAACTGGATGCGATAATCTTGTCTATCGCGCCTTTCATGTGATCAGCCGCGAGAATGCGCGCCCTGCTGCGGCGAGACATTGGCAACGGATCAGTCAATCGGCCTGACAAGGCCTCTGCGGTTTGTTCAATCTCCGGAAAATGCGCGCCGGATGCATCGAATAAGGCTTCAACCTCATCGACGGGCGTTAGGACGCGTTCTTCTTCTTCAGCCTTGTCGAGATACAGGGCCAAGGCTTCAGCCACGTCTGACAGGATGCGGCTTTCATCATTGATGATATTGTTGAAGCGCCCGCGGTTCTCAGTTGGAACGTCATATTCTGTGAGAATTTCCGAGGCGGACCTGATCGCGGCGATTCGGGATAACATCACATGTATTTGTTCCCCAAGGAACGGGTCGTTTGACATCCTGTCAGACAATGTATGTGCCCGTTCAACCGCATCGCGCTCGGATCGTGCCAGCGCGGCCATCCCCTTCGCCCATCCAGGGAACCGCCCAATCAGTTCGCTTGTTCTATCGACCTCAATCCCGAAGCCCTGGAGATCTGGTTGGCGCGCTAACTCGGACAAGGTTGTGCTCAGCCGTTTCTCAGCACTGCTATCGAGTGCGGATAAGGGCAAGTCTAAGGCCTGCGCAATGTTGAGGAGCAACTTCCCACCGATGGGTCGCTTATTCCATTCTATCAAATTGAGATAGGAGGGAGATATCCCCACGGTCCGCGCCAAGGCGGATTGTGTTTTCCCGACTTCCCGTCGCCGTTGCCGTATCCGGGTTCCAAGAATCGCATCTTGCATCGCAATATTTCCTACGAAATCCAGGGGGCAAAATATGGCATTAGTCGCCTGATCCCAACAGCTTACCGCACTTGCGTTGTAAAAAATTTACACGCATGTGAAATTTATAGAAAAGTTTTTCACAATATTTTCGTTGTTTGTCAATGAGTTATTGAGTTTTTCACAAATACCATTACAAAGACCGGCGGAGTACAAAAGTATTCTATCGCCTGTCCAAGCCGGATGCTGGTCAAATAATAAGTTCGGCGGACAACATGAGGAAACGCTCTTCTAGGGAGATTTCATGATGAGCAAGACGAAGCTTAGTCGCCGCGGGCTGCTGAAAGGTTCAGCAGCTGCCGGTGTCGCACTTGCGACCCCAACTATTTTTTCCAGCAATGTCTGGGCGGCCGGTTACACGAACGAGCCGAAGGGCAGCACGGTAACTCTTGGGTTCAACGTACCACAGACCGGTGCTTACGCCGATGAGGGTGCCGACGAGCTGCGCGCCTATGAATTGGCTGTTGAGCATATCAATGGTGAGGGTGACGGCGGCATGCTGAACACCTTCTCCTCGAAGGCTCTGCAAGGCAATGGCGTCAACGGTAAGAAGGTCACCTTCGTTACCGGTGATACGCAGACCAAATCCGATGCGGCGCGCGCCAGTGCGAAACGCATGATCGAAAAAGACGGCGCGGTGATGATCACCGGCGGTTCTTCTTCGGGTGTTGCGATTGCCGTTCAGGGGCTTTGCCAGGATGCCGGCGTTATTTTCATGGCAGGTCTGACCCACTCCAACGACACCACGGGTAAAGACAAGCGGGCCAACGGTTTCCGTCACTTCTTCAACACCGAAATGTCCGGCGCTGCGCTGGGTCCGGTGCTGAAAAACAACTTCGGTACGGAACGTACGGCTTATCACCTGACTGCTGACTATACCTGGGGTTGGTCACAAGAAGGGTCGATCAAGAAGTACACCGAACAGCTTGGCTGGCAGACCGCTGCTGCGGTTCGCACACCGCTCGGCGCCGGTGACTTCTCGCAGTACATCACGCCGGTTCTGAACTCCGGTGCGGACGTGCTGGTTCTGAACCACTATGGCCGTGACATGGTGAACTCGCTGACTCAAGCGGTTCAGTTCGGTCTGCGTGACAAGCAAGTCAACGGTAAAGACTTCGCGATTGTCGTTCCGCTCTACAGCCGTCTGATGGCGCAAGGTGCGGGCGAAAACGTTAAGGGCATCTTCGGTTCGACGAACTGGCACTGGTCCCTGCAGGATGAAGGCTCCAAGGCTTTCGTTAAGTCCTTCGGTCAGAAGTACGGCTTCCCGCCGTCACAGGCTGCGCACACCACCTATTGCCAGGCTCTGATCTATGCGGATGCCGCACAGCGGGCCGGTACGTTCCGTCCGTCTGGCGTTGGTGCCGCGCTCGAAGGCTTCGATTTCGATGGTCTCGGCAATGGCCCGACCACCTATCGTGCCGACGATCACCAGTGCTTTAAGGACGTTTTGGTCGTGAAGGGTAAAGAAAACCCAGCGTCCAAGTTCGACGTTCTGGAAGTGGTCGAAGTTACCCCACGTGCGCAGGTCGAATATCCGGCCAGCATGCTGGGCGGTGAACTCGGCCCGTATAACGACGGGGCATAATCGCACCGTTGCTTCCTGTTTCAACTTCCGGCCGCCTCCGTCGGAGCCTTCTTGACGGAGGCGGCCACTTTCTTTGATAAGCCGCTTATGGTTCGATTGTATTCGTTTGTGACTTGAAACGAGTTTCTCTTTTTTCACCATTTTCACGCTTGTGTATGATGAGGGGACAGAAGGATGGACGCCTTTTTCCTGCAAATTCTGAACGGTCTCGATAAAGGGGGCGCCTATGCGTTGATCGCATTGGGGCTCACAATCATTTTCGGTACCTTGGGGGTCGTGAACTTTGCTCATGGGGCATTGTTCATGATGGGTGCGTTCTGCGCGGTGACGGTAAAAGCGCTTCTCGGGCTGGAAAGTGTGCGGGAAGATCCGACACAGATGACCGCCTGGGGAACACCGGTTGAAATCCGTGAGCCTTATGTCGAAACATGGTTCGGCGACTTCGGGACATTCCTACTCGATTTTTCGGTGCCTGTTTCCATATTGGTCGCGCTGCCGATTATGCTGTTCATTGGGATCGCGATGGAGCGTGGCTTGATCCGCTACTTCTATAAGCGTCCTCATGCTGAGCAGATCCTCGTGACCTTCGGTCTCGCAATTGTTCTGCAGGAAATTGTTAAGTCGATTTTCGGCGCAAACCCAATTCCCCAACCGGCGCCGGATGTGGCCCGTGGCATGATCGATTTCGGCGTTTCGATCGGATTTGATGCAGGCAACGTTGTCTATCCAGCATGGCGGTTGATCTACTTCCTCTTCTCGCTAGCGGTGATTGGTGCTGTCTTCGCCTTCCTGCAGTTCACGACATTCGGCATGGTCGTGCGCGCCGGTATGGCGGATCGGGAGACGGTCGGGTTGCTCGGCATTGATATTGATCGCCGCTTCACGATTGTCTTTGGAATAGCGGCGGTCGTCGCTGGGCTGGCGGGGGCGATGTATACGCCGATCCTCAGTCCCGATTATCACATGGGCATGGATTTCCTGGTTCTCAGCTTCGTCGTCGTGGTTGTCGGCGGGATGGGATCCTTGGGCGGTGCTGTCGCCGCAGGCTTTCTCCTCGGCGTTCTGCAGAGCTTTGCCTCCATGAATGAAGTCAAAGCCATCCTGCCTGGTATCGATCAGATCATCATTTATCTGATCGCTGTGGTTATCCTCTTGGTTCGCCCCCGTGGCCTGATGGGTCGCAAGGGCGTGATGGAGCACTAAGTCATGAAGCAGTTATTCTCACTCGAGCGTAAAGACGTCATTCTGCTGGTATGTTTTACCGCAGCCGTCTTTGCAGGCCCGATCCTGATGAAACCGCTAGGCGCCGGTTATCCGGATTTGCTTCAGAAATTCGCGATCTTCGGGATTTTTGCGCTGGGCTTTAACATTCTGTTTGGCCTGACAGGGTATCTGTCCTTCGGTCATGCAGCCTTCCTTGGTGTCGGTTCTTACACCGCGGTATGGACATTTAAGTTGCTGTCCATGAACCCGGTTCCGGCAATCATATTTGCAACGGTCATCGGTGGACTGTTCAGCGCTGTCATCGGGTTTATCTCTCTGCGGCGGACGGGGATTTACTTCTCTATCCTGACCCTGGCTTTTGCACAGATGAGTTACAATCTGGCTTATTCGGTCCTGACACCGATTACGAATGGTGAAACCGGACTTCAGCTGAACCAGGCCGATCCGCGTGTCTTGGATATCGCATTCGGCCGGGATTATGGCGCCGTTCTGCCGTCCTCCGATCTCTTCGGAATTGATATGACGGGGTGGCCCGGTTTCTACTTCTGCGCAACGATGCTGATCATCTGTTTCTTTATCGCGCTTCGGATTTTCCGCTCTCCCTTTGGGATGATGCTGCGGGCGATTAAATCCAACCAGAACCGGATGATGTATACCGGCTTCAACACGCGTCCCTACGCGCTGGCGGCCTTCGTCATCTCCGGGATGTATGCCGGTCTCGCCGGTGGTTTGATGGCGGTAACCGATCCGCTTGCCGGTGCGGAGCGTATGCAATGGACTGCCTCTGGGGAGGTTGTTTTGATGACCATCCTGGGCGGTGCGGGCACGCTTCTCGGTCCGGTGATCGGTGCCGGTGCGATCAAGTATTTCGAGAATATCTTCTCTGCCTATAACGATGGCATTCTGCAGGAAGCCTTTAGCTTCTTGCCGGAAGGACTGCAGCATGTGTTCGTGTCGGTTTCTTCGCTCTTCGTTGGCGAAGGCTGGCACCTGACACTTGGTGCATTATTCATGCTGATTGTTATCTTCCTGCCCGGCGGGTTGATGGAAGGTATCCGGCGTATTCAAGTTCTTATCAGTAACCGGTTCGGGAGTGGCGGCGGCGGTGCCGATGCCAAGTCCAATCCGGCACCGGCCGAATAAGGGAGGTCGATCAAATGAGCATCCTATCGGTCAAGAACGTCAATAAGAACTTCGGCGGTTTGAAAGCCCTGAACGACGTCAATCTTGAGGTTCAAGAAGGCACCGTCCACGCGATCATCGGTCCGAACGGCGCCGGCAAGTCGACTTTGTTGAACTGTTTCATCGGGCGTTTGATCCCGGATACCGGCAGTGTGACCTTCAATGGTCAGTCATTGCTGGGCATCCAACCGCATGAGATTAATCAGGCGGGGGTCAGCCGGGTCTTCCAGACACCGGAGATCTTTGAAGAACTGTCACTGATCGAGAACGTCATGATCCCGGCTTTTGCCACGCGGGATGGCGCCTTCACGATCAACGCCTGGCATGGTGTGTCAGATGAGGGCCTGCTTCGCGACAAGGCATCGGAGATGCTGGCGGATGTCGGTCTGGCTGAAAAACGTCATGATATCGCAGGCCAACTGTCGCGCGGTGATAAGCGGCGCTTGGAACTGGCAATGTGTTTGGTTCAAGATCCAAGGCTCTTACTTCTAGATGAGCCGACAGCCGGTATGGCGCGCGCGGATACGAACAACACGATTGATCTCATGAAACGGATTGCATCCCGTGGCATGACGATGGTCGTGATCGAACATGACATGCATGTCGTGTTTTCCCTGGCGGAGCGGATTTCCGTCCTGGCCCAGGGAACCGTGATCGTCGAAGATCAGCCCGAGAACATCAAGGGCAACCTGAAAGTCCAAGAAGCCTATCTGGGCGGAGCGCATCTATAAGCGCCGCAATGGCACGGAGGAAAATGTCATGGAAGCCCAAAACAATCCCGAGAACCTGCTGGGTGGCGACCAATTTGATGGTGTGGCACCGGGTATGAAACCGAAGATGGCGGAAGGTGGCCAACGGGCCTTCTTCTCGTGCTGGGATATCCACGCTTATTATGGCGAGAGCTATATCGTTCAAGGCGTTAGTTTCGATGTGCGAGAAGGGGAGATTGTTGCTCTTCTCGGTCGGAATGGTGCCGGTAAGACATCGACCTTGCGGGCGATCGCACGGGTCGATGATCCGGCCCTTCATCACGGTGAGATCTGGCTTGATCACCAACCACTCCACACGATGAGATCGCATCAGGCATCTCAGCTGGGCATCGGACTGGTACCGGAAGATCGACGGATCATCCAAGGGCTGACGGTTGAAGAAAATCTGAAGCTTGCCCAAATCGCACCACCCGTTGGCTGGTCGATTGAGCGGATTTATGACCTGTTCCCCCGCTTGGGTGAGCGGCGGACGCAGGAAGGCACAACGCTTTCCGGCGGTGAGCAGCAAATGCTCTCCATTGGTCGGACCCTGGCGCGGGATGTGAAGCTTCTTCTGCTGGATGAGCCTTATGAAGGTTTGGCACCGGTTATTGTTCAAGAAATCGAAAAGACCCTTGAACAGATCAAAATCCTCGGCATGACCACAATTATTGTCGAACAGAATGCGATTGCGGCCCTGCATCTGGCGGACCGCGCCATCATTCTCGATATGGGCCAAGTGGTCTTTGATGGTAAGGCTCAAGAGGTCCTGGATAACGCAGATTTGCGGCAACAGTACCTGGCGATCTGACGTAAGTTAGATCGAATCGAACTGACTGGTTTCCCGGTCAGTTTGAAGACCGACCTTAAGTCCGGCCTTAAGTACAGTGTTTCTGGGGCACCTATAATCCGTGCAAGCGAGAGCGTTTGCGCATGCGGTGGGAGCGGAGGGTCGTGCACGGTGGCGAAATCTAATGACCAAGGCGTAGAACGAGAGACCCTTGCTCTCGATACGAAACTTGAGCGAGAGTTCGTCCAGCCTTTGACAGCGATGCGCGGCGCGTTGGAGATCCTGCGCGATTACCCCGAAATGGAAGACGACGAACGCCGTCGCTTCATCTCCGTCGCATTGAACGGATGCCGACGGTTGGAGGTTAGCGTTACCCATCTTTCTCATGCTGTTTATGATAAGAGCGATAGGATGTTCTCCCTATCAGGTGGCGCCGCAGTTGAATCGGAATCAGAATCGACATCTTCAGAATCAACATCTGCGGATTTCCCGGAGTGCCTTCGAATGTTGGATGAGGATACGCTTGAGCTTGATTTGTGCGATGTGGTCTTCAAAAGCTCAGAGGACGTGGGCGCTTTTTTTGATCCCATTGATCATTGTATTGAACGGATGGATCGAAGTTGGTTCTTTGTCGTAAATATTGAGAACAACAAGGTCTGGCCTGAGGCTTGGGTCAGTCATGCCCATCGGCTGAAGAAGATTTCTGTTTCCTACTCCCGGGCCTTCATCCGGTATGACGCGAGCGATCATTCGGATGCGACGGTTCTTAACTCGCGTGAGGAGGCCCTGTCGGTTGTCGCCCAGTTGCACGCGCGTATCCCAACATCGTCATAGGTACATGGCCAGGGCACGAGCGCACTATCGTCTCCGTTGGGTCGATTCTGCGGACGCTCCTGTAGCCTCGCCCAACCGCTTATCCTTATGTTCCGGGTTGGCATCGCGACTATAGTCTGGGACTGTCACAGGCTGTTGCACCCGATACATAGGATTTTTAGGAATGACCGATCCCGAAAACAGTCAGTCCGCTGTCATGTCTTCAACGACGCTTCAGTCGGAAGTTGATTTCTCTGCAGAGGGAAAGCAGCTCGGTTACTTGCGATTGCCGCATTCTGTGCATCGGTCTGCCTATGGCTGGATACCCATTCCGATAGCGTCAATTCGGAATGGCAGCGGCCCCAAGGTCCTTTTGATGGCGGGCAATCATGGTGATGAATATGAGGGGCAGGTGCTTCTGTCCCAACTGATCCAAGAGATTGACCCGGATATGGTGACGGGGCAGATCATCATTCTTCCGATGGCGAATTTTCCGGCGGCGGAGGCCGGACGGCGTACGTCTCCTATCGATGAAGGCAATCTCAATCGGTTGTTTCCCGGCGATACTGATGGAACACCGACGCTGCGTATCGCGCACTACATTGAATCGGTGCTGATGGCGGGGGCCGATCTCGTTGTTGATCTTCATTCCGGCGGCAGTTCTTTGACCTATATTCCTTCTGCCTTGGTGTCCGATGGCAATACAGCAGAAGAGAAGACAAAGCTGCGGGGCCTGATGAAGGCTTTTGGGATGCCCAATGCGATCTTCTTTCCACCTGCAGATCCAGGGGGGCGGAGCTCAGAAGGGGCGGCCTTGAGGAAAGGGACGGTCTGCCTGACGACGGAGCTCGGCGGGGCGGGCATGGTGACGCCGTCGATCTTGTCACTTGCCCGACACGGACTGACCCATCTGTTGGGCTATGTCGGGGTGTTGAGCGGGAGCCTCGTGCCGGACAATCCGCCGGGGGAGAGCAGGTTGCTGCGTCTCAACGATCCAAATCTCTTCGTTTATGCCAGTGAGCCAGGCCTTTTTGAACCGCTGGCGGAGCTTGGTGAGACGGTTTCGGCAGGACAACCAGCTGCGCGCCTACACTTCACGGAAACGCCCGGGAGGGCGCCGTTAGTCCATAGTTTTGATGCGGATGGGATTGTCATGTGCAAGCGGGTGCCGGCGCGCTCTCAACGCGGCGATTGCCTGTTCCATTTGGCTGCCGTCCAAGAACACTAAGCCTCTTGCCGACGCCCCTATCTGTTGTCGCGAAGACCGCTTCGAATAAGATCTTTCATCTCGGGCAGGGATATAGGGCGGGGGTTCGTGTCGGTCGCGGAATCGCCCATCGCTTTTTCTGCCAAAGACGCAACCTCGCTCTCTTCGACACCTAGATCGGCCAGACCTGTTGGGATGGAGAGGGAATCCAGCGTCTCGACGATGCCCGCATAAAGACCGGCAAAACTTTCATCCGCATAGCCAAGCGCATGCGCCATCTCCCCTGCCTTCTTTCCGAGTGATGGCTCATTGTATCGAAGGACGGGGGGCAGCATCACCGCATTCGTCAGCCCATGATGGGTGTTGTACACCGCGCCTACCATGTGGCTGATCGAATGCACCAAACCCAGCCCCTTTATGAATGAGATTCCAGCCAGACAGGATCCAACCAACATCGCCCCGCGGGCGTTGATATTCTCCGGCTCCGCATGGGCTGTTTTTAACGCACCGCCGATCAATCGCAGCGCTTCTAACGCGGCGCCATCGCATAACGGATGGAAGTCGGGCACCGAATAGGCCTCTATGGCGTGAACCATGGCATCAACGCCTGTCCAGGCGGTCAAAGATGCCGGTAAGCCGATGGTTAGTCCCGGATCCAATATTGTGGCGCAAGGATGCAGGTCTGGATGCGCAATGCAGATTTTTATGCCGCGATCCGTATCGGTGATCATCGCGGTGCTTTCCGTTTCCGCACCAGTCCCTGCCGTTGTCGGCACACAGATGAGCGGGGGAAAGTGCTCCGCTTTTGGTACCGGAAGCTGATAATCAATTTCGGCTACCGGGACATCGCATCCCGCAAGCAATGCCACGGCCTTACCACCATCCATGCCGGATCCGCCGCCCAGTGCAATGACACCATCATGCTGTCCTGATACGAAGGCGATCTTCCCTGCTTCTGCTTCGTGATCCAAGGGGTTCGGACTGAAACCGGCAAACAGGCTGGTGTGTAGTCCTGCAGCATTGAGCCGGTCGAGAAGCTCTCCAACGAATGGTAGGTTTTCCGAGCCCCGGTCCGTGACAATCAATGGCTTGGTCATGCCGTTCCGTTTTGCGATTTCCGGCAGGTCGGCTATGCGCCCCGGGCCGTAATGTATCGGGATCGGGAATGTCCAGTCCGCTGGTTCTGAGAAATTCTCCATATGATTCTCCGCATGAACGACAGTGTTCTTCTTGTTTGGTCGGCTGTATTACCGGCACGTGGACATTAGGAGAGGTTCTCGCCCATGAAAAGCGTTGCGCTAATGTTGGCGGTTTCACACAAAAATCATGTGACAGAACGAAAATAAGAGTGTAGCAAGCGCCCATCGCGCCAATTTGACCTCCAGCTTGCGGGCGCGGAAGAAACACGGCTAAAGCGGGGGATGGCGATGATCGGGCTTTGCTCGACGGGCTTCTTCCATAAATGGTCGAGTTTTTCTCAAGCTGGCGTAAATGTTCAGTGAGGAAACCATGCCTTACGATAAAGCCGACCGGGATTTCGATCTCGACACTGAATCTGGTCAGACGGGCCATGTCGCGAATGATCTAGCGGTTCTCTTACCTGGAATGCACATGGTGCAGGTTTTCCGGATCGCGGGAACGTGCGAATGGCAAATCCTGGAAGCGATTTCTTCTGTCTTGGAAGGGACGGGAAGTCGGCTCGAGAAGATCAGGCCCGTGCGGATCGGAACGGATCGGGTAGAGGTTGAACTGAATGTCTCTGACCTGACACCGGCTCAGGCGCGGGAGATCGCCAGTCGGGTGCGTTACGAACCCGGCATATCTTTCTGTCATATCGAACATACCTTGCTGCGGCGCGGTTGAACCGTTTGCCGATGAGATCGAGAGGCCCCTTCAGCCTCCGGCTGTTTTCATTGCCTGCTGCAAGGCGATAGACTGCCTCTGTCAGTGTCGGCACAGCAGCGGGGCGCATATAGGTGAAATCGGTCGGTCTTCTCCTCCTGCCGGGCTTTTCGATCATGGGGTTTTCCGGTGTCGTTGAGCCCTTAAGGGCGGCAAATATGTTAAGCGAGGATACCCGTTACCGGTGGCGCCTGATCGGGCTTACCGGTCAAAACAGCGCGCGCAGTAATTGCGGTGCAGAAGTGGTTCTTGATGCCGCTTTGCCGGAAGGCGAGAACTTTGATGTCGTGATGCTGTGCAGCGGCAATGACGGGCGCGACTTCAATAATCGTGAGACGCTGGCCTGGCTTCGGCGGCGCTATGGGTCCGGGTGCCGGATCGGGGCGGTTGGTGATGGCGCCTTTGTTCTGGCGCGGGCTGGTCTTTTGGAAAAGCATGGTTGTGCTATTCATTGGCGGCACTTGCCTGCCTTTAAGGAGCGGTATCCGGATATCGATGTCAGCCGGGCGCTTTATCGGATTTCGGGTCCTATCGTAACGGCCGCTGGTGGTGCAGGGGCGCTCGACATGATGCTGGCCTTAATCGCGGAAGACCATGGGAAGCGTGCATCCGACGCGATTGCGCGTTGGTTCCTGCATGAGCGCGCGCGGGCGCATGGTGAAGAGCAGCCCATGGCGGAAGCGCTGATTGCGGGCTCAAGTGACACCCGGCTTACCCGAGCTCTGGCACTGATGGCGGACCATTTGGAAGACACACTGAGTATTGGCGATATCGCGGAGGCGGCAGGGTGTTCGCGGCGGCAATTGCAGCGGTTGTTTCTGACACGGACGGGAACAAGCCCGATGCGGTGCTATTCAGAGATGCGGTTGGATCGTGCGCGGACGTTACTGCGTGACACGGCAATGCCGGTGACAGAGGTCGCGGTTGCTTGCGGGTATCCAAGTCCGTCCCACTTCGCACGGGCCTATCGGGCACGTTTCGGGGAAACGCCGCGTGCTGACCGCAGGTGACTTGGTTGGTGTGGTTTACTCGGCCACCGTTGGGACAGTAGCGTCTGGTGGCTGGCCAAATAATCGGTTGTTGTCTGTCAGATCATAGCCCGGCTGTGTTTCCTTAAGAAGTTTCTCAAGGATTCCGATGAAGTTGTGGATAGGGACAGCGCTGTTGATTTGTCCCTGATCATCCTGTCCGACACCGGCCGCGCTGTTGACCGCTACGATCGTCAGCTTTTTGTATCCGACAATAGAGAGTGGGGCGCCGGAGTCTCCATTTACGATCTGACAACGATGGGCGAGCAGCTCTCCGCCCGTGAAATATCCATTGAGGGTGCATTTTTGGTCGATTGAGATCGCATGTGCCCTGTCGCGTGGATACCCGGCCAGGACAAACTTAGATTTTTTCCAATCCAGCGTGCGGGGATCTGCCCAACCGAGATAACCGGTCTTTCGGCCAATCGGCTCTTTCAGAACGATCAGGGCCCAATCATGGGGTAGATTATCGCCATGGCTCCACTTTTCGCCATCGAAATTGGGAGATTGGATGTAGCGTTCAGCGATTGAATGGGCTTGGTAGGTATCCCGTTGCCATCCGGCCACGAAATGAACCGTCGAAACCGGCGCCCAGTTTCTGTTTGCCCTGAAGTAGAGACAATGCGCTGCGGTGAGGACGATCCGTTCTCCAACCAGCGCGCCGGTGCAATGACCGCGGCGGCTTGTTGCGACATTAACCCGGCCGATGGCGCTCCAAGGGTAGCGGCTGGCGTCGACAACAGCACGATGCTGCGTCGTTATATTAAGGTCGACTTGGTCACTGGCTAAAACAGATGATACGGGATGGCATAATAGCATGGCACATAAGGCCAGCATCGCTATCGCGAATGGACTGGAATGGTCTGTGTCATATCGTATGAAAAAGCGCATGTTGGGGACTATAACCAATTGCTGGTCAACGGCAATTGGTTCATTTTGGACTGATGTGTAGCAAGAGGTCGTTCTGCCGGATTTCCCAGGACCGATCCTTCGTATAAACTAGCTCACAATATTGGGGTGGTGACATTCAGGGGCGATACTCGAACTTGGCAGGGTAGAGAGGCGCAACGTGGCAAAACGAGCCGGTTCCAAGAATGATTCTGACGATAATGCAGTAGAATCAGCCACTTTGGTGAGTAGTGGTATTATGGTTGAGGCTGCGCTTGACCAAATGTCAGAGGCGTTTGTTCTCTATGACCCGCAAGATCGCCTGGTTTTCTGTAATGCGCGCTATCGGGAATATTATGAGATTTCGGCGCCCGCTGTTGTGGTTGGGGCGACGTTCGAAGAAATTCTCCGCTATGGCTGTGCGCATGGCCAATATGATGTTGATCACAATGATCAGGAAGCAATAGACGCCTGGATTGAGTATCGGCTTGAACGTCATACGAATCCTGGCCCGCCAATCCTGCAGGAAATCCCTGGTGGCCGTTGGCTGCGGATT
>SPJL01005458.1_pt1 | contig 16333 bp, 5 predicted proteins | sample 3741751 | NCBI WGS metagenome assembly SPJL01 (sample SAMN10925998, study PRJNA522277) | cold seep metagenome | isolation source: Elba SIP-enriched marine methane seep metagenome, extraction at timepoint T3 | place: Italy: coast of Elba, Mediterranean Sea | reverse complement strand
GAAATTAGGATTGTCCGCCAGACAAATCACTCTCCCCTGCCCCATCCGACCAATGATCGCCGCCGCGGAGCCTTCTAATAAATCCAAATTGCGGGGAGAAATATAACCACTCCGCAAAGGTGCTTTCGTATAGACCAATGGCGCCGCATAAGGATTTGTCGGCAGTTCCATAAATATCTTTCCCTGACGGAAAACCGATAAATCAGTATCTCCCATACCATAACATAGCGGATGACTCAAATCTATCTCCGTTTGGAAAATCGCTCCACCAATCACTTCGGCCCCTCGATCACTAGACAATTGATCATAAGGCCGTCTTTCCTTGCGTCGATTTTTACGCTCGTCTTTTTTGAGCTCCACATTTGCCAAACCATTATTTCGCACCCAGGTGACCGCTCGCTCCATGGCCACAATTACTCCTCCCGATTGTACCCAACGCTTCAGCGCATCTATCGATCGATTTAGCCCATTTTGCGATCCATCTACCAATACCATAACCGAATAGTCTTCCAAATCCAAATTCCCTATTCGATCTCCTTCCACCATCGTCACCGGAATTTCGTAACGGGTATCCAAAAGGTGCCAAACCTCACCTGCATCATAACTAGAAGCACCACTTCCAACAACCAATAATACTTTTGGCTTTTTAACGGGCAACATCGAAGGACTCCCCAAATCAATTCCAGTAGGCGTCAGACCAGTATTGGTGGCCCAAATATCGATTCCACATTCAGCAGCCAATTCCTTCATTAAATCCTCTATGGCAGCAGCGTCGAGCTTTTGATTTTGAGTGGGTACAAAAATCGTCCCCGCAGAAAAGTTTCGTTCTGCACCAGCCAGCTCCAGGCTAAAAGCTTTAGTGGCCAATTTAGCGCGAAGCTCATTACGCAAAATACGTTGCAAAGCTTTGGGGGCATAATAACCGTCCCAAGAAAACAGATAGCCGACTGCACGATCTTTCTGATTTCGCAATTGCCCTTGTGGCGCTACCGGAGTTGTTTTGGTAGCGAGCAAACTGGCTTTATAATCTTTAGCTTTTAAGGGAGCATAATTTAGATCAAAAGCAAGGGGCATGGTCCAAGCAGAAACATCATAAAAGATACTATCGCGAAATTCAGTGGTGGTAGAAAAAATGGCTTTAATCAAACGGTACTGCGTTTGGTCGAGTGGAACCACATAAGATTCCTCGGCCGCGTAATCATCGCCCTCTACCTTTATTGCTTTCGTTAAAGGATAATGCTCAATTTTATGACGTTCTAAAATGTCGTTGAAGTGAAATAAGCGAGCCCGATCCGCACTAGAATAAACATAGGCTTTTAAGTCATCCGCTTTGGCCTCTTTTGCGGCGTTTTCAAAAAAGTCGCGTTGAAATTTTAACAGATCGGTCCGTAGAGCTTGTGCCGCTTTTAGCGTCGACAAGGAGGTACGCACTTGGTTGCGAATGGTAAAAGGAAAGGACAAAATGCCATTGCTCGTTTCGCGAAGATGTCCACGCGAACTGGCTTGTTCGAAGAGGATTCCAATACAGGCATTGATATCGGGATAGGTGGAACCTTTACCGTAATAAAAATCGTCGAAGCTTTCGCGGGTATAATATTGAGAACCAATCTCGTCTAGTGCGGCAGCGTGAAAGCTTGCAATTTGCCCCGTCAATTCCTGGTTTTGCTCAGGGGTCAAAGGGTTGGTACGCGAAGGAACCCCCGGTTGGAAAAAGAAGGTAGAGTTTGATCCCATTTCGTGGTGATCGGTCAAAATATTAGGTTTCCAACGGTGAAAATTGCGAATCCGCCCGCGCGACTCCGGATGGGTGAGTAGAAGCCAATCGCGGTTGAGATCAAACCAATAATGGTTGGTTCGGCCACCCGGCCATACTTCCCGGAATTCGCGGGTATTGGGATCGCTAACCCCCGTTTTGCTTTGGTGCATATTTACCCAAGTCGAAAATCGATGAAAGCCATCGGGGTTATAGCAAGGATCAAGTAGGATAACGGTATTGTTGAGCAATTGATCCATCTCCGGCCCTTGACCCGCCGCCAAATGATAGGCCACCAGCAAAGAGGCATTTCCTCCACTAGGCTCATTGCCATGGATGCTGTAGCCTTGGTAAACGACCGATGGCATTTGCTCTAAATCTAAATTCCCCGATTGCTGAGGGTCGGTCAATTGCAAGTGCTGTTCCCGAATACTTTCGAGGTTTTGCAGATTTGCTTCACTGCTGATGGTAAGTAGTAGCAACGGACGGTCCTCATGGCTTCGCGCGTATTCTTCCAATTGGATGCGCGGCGAGGCTTCGGCCAAGCGACGCATATAGTGGACTAGCTGATCGTGGGTAACATGCCATTTTCCCACCGGATATCCCAGTACCGATTCGGGGGTCGGGATAGCAGCATTATAGCTAGTATTGGGTAAGTAATATTCTAATGAAGTATTCGATTGGGCCAACAAGCTAGTACAGCTAACCCATAGCATTAGGCAAAGACAGGCAATTCGGTGCATATTTTTTTCTTTAGGGTCTCAAAACTAAGGAAAATGCAGCGATAATTTATTAATAAGTAGTTCGATGGAATTTTCGCGATAATATTCTTTTTCAGATTGCTAAAAAACACCTCAAAACTTAAACCCTACGCCCAAGCTCCCCCAAGGGATAAATTCCCAACCATTTAAATAAAAAGGAGTAAAAGCCGCCTTAAAAACCCAACGACTGGTATCCGATTGAAAACGATAACCCGCTCTAAAAATCCAATCAATACCTAGATCAGTATTTCCATTGACGATAGTAACATTATCTGATTCTTCTGGAAAAAGATCCTCTCCAAATAATACCTGCCCAATGCCTAACTCTAGGTAATGCTTGGGTTTGACACGAAATAACTGGTTGAGGCTCATTGGAACCCAGAGTTCAATCACTCCCGTACTTGGAGGATAATAGGAAACACCGATTTGTGCCGTGGTGACAAGTCGATCAAAGTCAAATAAGATCCGCTCATAATTCAGGGAATAAATAAATCCATTGCCCATTAATTCAAGAGAGACAATATTCCTATGCTTGCCAATTAAATCCGAGTTCGGTAAACTTTGCGCCATACTAGCATTGACTCCAAATATCAAGAAAAGAGCCAGACAAGATAAACGTAAGAGTGGTAGCCGCAATGGAGGAATAATTTTCATGATACTCGTGTTTTTAGTTTAAAATTTTCAAATGCCTATAGACCTCAGCCCCAAGCAATTCCAGCTTGAGTACACAAGGTCAAATTTTATCCCAAAAAATAGAGGAAAAGTATACCAAACACCTAGCGTTGATCCGCTGGTGCATAGCTAAAAACTATTGTTCTCTAATTAATCTGATGCGTTACTTCATAAGATAAGCATTTTTACGTTAAACGACTAGATAGTGTCAAAAAGTAGCGCTCTTAGCGGCTAGCGTTCCAACAAAATCATCTTACGCGTTGCCACTTGTCCTTCGCTAATCAATTGATAATACAATACGCCACTGGCCTCCCAACCCGCGCTCGATATACTTTCCTCGTGATACCCTTCGGCATATTCGCCTTCTCTTTCGTAAATCACACGGCCAGATAAATCCATCACCCGCAGGGTGGCTCGACTGGCCTTGGGCAACTGAAACGCAATATTGGTTTCTTGCTGAAAAGGATTAGGGCGGTTGGGGAATAAATGGAAAACATTGCCTTCCACCACCAATGCACCATCAGCTAGGAAACGTAAAGCTAGAGGCTGAGCCTCTAAATCCTGACGATAGACTTCCGCCGCAACTCGATCTTCATTAAAGCGCAAACCTTCCAACAAATAACCATCGGCTAAAGCTTCAAAACTTAGATAAAATAGAATCGCATCCTTATCCTCTTGCACCTCGGCCTGATACCAGTTGGCTAGCAACAAACCTTCTTCTGCTCTTTGCGTATTCCATCGCAAGCCAGTACTCAGAACGCCTTCGCGCAAGCCCGTCAGTCGCAATGCCTGAGGATCAAAATCCAACATCCATTGCCCTCCCAACCAATTGGAAAGCTCACTGCCTCGGAAAGCAATTTCATAAATTTGACCTTTTCTCATCAACTGATTATCTACTTCCAAGTAAACGGCTTCTCGTACCGATCGATCCTGTGCTTGTCCACTCGCATTATTATTGGCTGAGCCATTTACATCTCCTACTTTTAATCCCACAAAATCAACGGCCCTTTGTCCAAAACCTAGTCCGTCGAGTTGGCAGACTTCGGGGAAGGAACTACTAAAGGGGTCCAAGGGCTCGGGGAAAACATAATCAGCATCCACAAAACGCCACGATGGTCCTTGACTAAAACCATCTTGTAGGTAGAGCAGTAATTTTTGAATTTCGATCAAATCAAAGGTGTTGATTTCACCGGAAAAGTCCGCATCTGCCGCAATCAATTGATAGGGAGAACTCAAAGGTGCAGTCCCCAACAAGTGGCGACTGATGAGGATCAAATCCAGTGCGGTAACCCCATCACGAGGTTTTTTATCATGCTCAGGTCTTACGGTATAATTTGCAGTACTCGGTAAATCTCCAATAATAAATTGTCCTTCTTCATTGGTAAGGTCTTCGCCCATCACATCTCCTTCAACGCGAACCATTACCTCATCTAGTAACATATTCGATTCGGTGTACACATAGCCACTGGCAAAAGAAAACGGTGGAGGAGTAGGACCGCAAAGAGCGGGATTGGAAGAAGGTAAATTTACCGTAACATCTCGCAAGGTACATTCCGTTCGATTGCCACTTGTATCGATCACTGTAATCGTTACATCAAAGACTTGTCCTACACTGGAACAATCTAAAACCAAAGTATCCGTCAAAATTGGTGCGGTAAAAAATAAAGTATCTACCGCACAATCCACTAATTGTGTAATAAATTGAGAAGGTGGAAGCACCACCATCGAATCCAAGGGATCAAGGAAAATTCCAAAGTCATTACACGATAGTGTTGGGCGCGTACGATCTCGAATGGTTACGGTAGTAGAACAAGCAGAAATATTTCCACAACGATCCTCTGCGGTAAAATTGATAAGGTGGATACCAATGGGATAACGACCACTGGCATCGCCCATAGTGTCGAGCGCAAAGGGAGAATCGTTTACAATGGTAACGAAATCTGCACAATTGTCGGTTGCCAAGGCCACTAAGTTCAAGAAGGTATCACAACGATGAACGGGATTCACTCCAGCAAAAATATCAATCGTCAAATTAGTCGGGCAGGTAATCGCAGGAGGTACGGTATCTAATACTGTAATCAATTGTTGGCGTCGGGAAATGTTGCCACAATTATCAATGGCCGTCCAACGGCGAACGATAAAGAAGTCATTGGGACAACGACCATCCGGGGTTTGGGAAAATTGGATTTCTACATCCGGATCGCAATTATCAATAGCCGAGACCAGCATGCTGCTGGTAGTATCCGCCAAGCGATCACAAGTCACCGTCAAATCGGCGGGGATATTAAGTAGAGACGGTGGTACGGTATCAATCACCATCAGCAACTGAGAATCTACGCTGATATTGCCACAATTATCCATCGCCGTCCAACGGCGAATCAAAGTAAATTCATCCGTACAAATACGGTCTGTAGTATCTTGACTAAAGGTGATGCTCACCATGGCATCACAATTATCAGTCGCCTCAATCTCATTGCCAATCATCGGTGGTTCAGGTATCTCACTACACAATACCGTCGAGTCCGTAGGAACACCAGTAATAATCGGCGCTAAGGTATCAAGCACCATCACCAATTGAGTATCACGGCTTTCATTGCCACAGTTGTCCTCCGCGATCCACTGGCGAAGCAAGGTATAGGAATCACTACAAATTTCCGCCGTCCTCGTTTCCATAAAACTAACAGTCACCAAAGTATCACAATTGTCGGTCGCCGTAATCGTCATTACTACCGGAGGTACGGCATCACACAAAACGGTCAAATCAGCAGGTACGCCTACTAGTTGCGGAGCTTCGTCATCTACCACACTAATGACCTGCAAGACTGTCGAACTATTCCCACAAAGGTCTGTGGCTGTCCAAGTGCGATTGATGGTTCTTTCTTCCGAGCAGCTACCCGCTAGCACTTGATCCATAAAACTTAAGTCTACCGAAGCGGAGCAATTATCGCTCACCGTAGGAGCCGCCAAATCTCCTCCAGTTCCGGGATCACTATCGTCCGTACAGGTGATGGTTACATCGGCAGGAGTCGTTACAAAGATGGGGGCTTGATTATCCACTACCGTAATCACCTGGCTGGTGGTTGCGGAATTTCCACAAGCATCCGTGGCGGTCCAGGTACGAGTCAAGGTGTATCGGTCTGGACAATCACCATCTGTTCTAAGTTCATTGAAACTAGGTGTAACCATAGGATCACAGGCATCCATTGCCGTGACGTTAGCCATGGCAGGGATGGAATCGCAATTTACCGTGGTATCACTTGGGACATCCATAAACATCGGAGGGGTCGTATCGGTAAAGGTAATTTGTTGGCTAATCGTTGTGCTATTGTTGCAATTGTCAAAGGCCCGCCAGGTACGAGTGATGGTTACATTACCCGCACAATCCGGCATCGTCGTTTCCATTAAAGTTACTGCCACTGCGGTATCACAATTATCAACAGCTACGGGAATCAAATTAGTCGGCATCCCATCACATTCCAAAGTGACATCTGCAGGTACATTCATAAAGACGGGTGGCGTAGTGTCGACAATGCGAATCTGTTGGCTGTGGGTGCTGGTATTGCCACAGTCATCCGTGGCGGTCCAAATACGAGTCAATAAAAAGTCTTCGGGGCAAGCGCCATCGGTTCGATTTTCCACCAGAGCGATATCCACCATGGGATCACAATTGTCGGTAGCCGTTGGCGTTTCGGTAGGTAATGGTTGATCGCATTCCAGAGTAACATCTTGTGGTAAGTCACTAAGCAATGGGTCAACCAAGTCGGTAATTACAATCGTTTGGCTAGCTGTGCTTTGATTGGCACAGGCATCCGTCGCGGTCCAAGTTCGGATAATCGTTTGTTCGGCGGCACAAGTTCCTGGGGTAATTTGTTCGGACAACTGAATATCGACCATCGGGTCGCAGTTGTCGGTGGCCATGGCAAAATCGGTTGGGATGACCTCCTCGCAGGATAAACTCGTGTCGCTAGGTATAAAAGTAAAAATGGGATTAGTAGTATCTTCAAACGTAATGCTTTGCGTGGCTTGCTGGGTATTGCCACAATCGTCAGTAGCGGTCCAGACTCTGACTAGGGTAAAATTAGCGGCACAGGCTCCGGCCAAAGTATCTTCGCTCATCGTCAAATCAACTGCCGCATCACAATTATCGGTGGTGCTGGGGTTGGCTGGAGGTGCAGGCTCGGTGCATTCCAAGGTTAGATCAGCAGGGATACCGACTAGCTGAGGTGCGGTGGTATCGACTACGGTAATGAGTTGGACCACTTGGCTACTATTGAGGCAGTTGTCGAAAGCGGTCCAGGTTCGCGTAATCTGTGCTTCGGCATTGCAAGCGCCATCGTTGCTGGTTTCGCTAAAGTTGATGTTCAGGTCATTATCGCAATTGTCTAAAAAGTCGGGGGCCATGGGCAGGGGAATCGCATCGCAATCGACCGTTAGGTCGCTGGGGATATTGGCAATGCTAGGTGGCGTGGTATCTTCAATTTTGATGACTTGTACGCTACTGTATATTTCGGAAGAACAAAAACTCATGACGTTCCAAACCCGTACGATTTTCTGCAAACAAGAATCTGCAAAGAAGTGAAATTCATCTCGTTGGTTGATTCCATACAAACCACAATCGTCGACCACCTCCGGGCGGCCCGTAATGGAAAGGTCAAACTCTTGTCCACATTCCACCAAGATCGGACTTGAGGGAAAGGTAATGATGGGAGCGATAGTATCAATCAAGGTGATGGTCTGTACGCAGGAGGCACTACGGCCCGTATTATCCTGAGCTGTCCAAATTCGAGCGATCGTTCCTACGCCACAAAAATCAACATTGCTTTGATCCTGATAAAAGATCGTATCCAACCCACAATTGTCAAAAGCACTAGCCTCTCCGGTCAAACTCAAATCCGTAGGATCAAGGCTACAATCTAAAGTAATATCATCGGGGCAAAGGAGGTAAGGGCCTAATTTATCCTCTACCAAAACTTGCGTCATACAATCGTTAAACTGTCCAGCTAAATCTCCGCCCGGCCGCATCCGCTGTGGCGCAATCGGACCCGTTCCTGGATCACGGTCAAATACCCGCATCACCACCATTCGATCGTTTTGACCGACATCCTCACAGCAAAACGCAACAAAGTCATCAAACCAAATTTGATTACCCGCACGACTATCCGAATCATCTCCGTTTTGATCATCACAAGGAGTAGCGCTTTGATTGGTATTGGAACCATCTTCCGTACCCAATAAATTTTCCATCCGAATCACCTTATAATAAAGTGGTCCACAATTGTCCGAACTCAAATCATCAAAACTATTGGGCCATACTCTCACCGTACCATCAATCGTGAGGGAGCTGGTAATCACCGATAAACAGGTCGCTACTGGTGGGATTAAATCTTCCACCGTCACATTAACCGTTTGGGTAGTCGTATTCCCACAACAGTCGGAGGCCGAATAAGTCACCGTATGTTGCCCCAAAGGCAACTCATTGATCAGGTAGCGGTCTGCCACTGGATCAAATACGGCGGTCCCGGCGCTCGACTGGAGGGTGTAACTCAGATTCTCAATGGGATTACAATTGTCTGTGAGTGTAGGTATAAAAGCTTCCCAACTAGCCTCGCAAGCACTAGCGGAAGTACTAATTGTTACATCTGCCAAACCATCCATCAGCGGTCCTTCTTGATCGGCTACTTTGATGGTTTGTAAATGGGTATAAGTTTGTCCCGAACAATTTTCCGTAATCGTCCAGGTCCGAAGAATTTTAAAACAAGCATCACTATTGCCGGAGGCACATACATCAATCCGCAAGTCTTCGTATTGAAAGTCGATTGATTCGCAACCTTGAGCAGTGGGAACACCAGTGCCATACCACTGAACGACCGCGTCGTTGGGGGCTGGATAAAACTGATCAAAAGGCGAAGGGTGGCCATTGGGCAAAACATTCCAACCGAGATTAGGCACAGGGCTAGCTCCGGGGCTAGGGCTGCGTTCGGTACAATCCAAAGCGGCCAAATCTTGGTCGTTATAATTGGGTGGAAAAATGAGCGACCCCGGTGCCAAGCGACGCAAGGCAAAGCTATCCGTAGCAGTGCTACTATTGCCATAGGCATCACTCAAAGTCCAAGTACGCAAAATCAACTGAGCAATCGTATCGCTACAAGCTTGCTCTTCGATCACCTCACTAAAAGATAATTCTGCTGCACTACAATTATCATAATCGCTCAAGGTATAAGTATTCGTAGCCTGTTGAGCGGGGCTTTGACTGATGTTTGTACCTACAGGCACTGGAAACGGAATTATAGTCTGCGTAGTATCGACGGCCAATTGCAATCCTTGTACCGTAGCAGTATTGGTGGTACTCGAATTACAGAGGGTAAAAGTCCAATTCCCCATTAACTCCGTACCGTTAAAATCAGTGAGAGCTCCCTCCGCCTGATAAACCAAGGCACTCCCACATTCATTTTCAAAATCCATATAATCTCGTTGTGCATCCCCATCAAAGCGAACGGCTAAATTGTTGTTGGTACAAACACTCCAAGTACCCGCATTCCCAAATAGGTCTACGGTGAGGGCAGCAGGGTTAGTCAGCTGGGCCGAGAGTTCGCCAATGTTATTGTGTTCTACCAATAGATCAATATTGAGATCGCTCAAGCTTCCGCTCATGGGAAAGTTGACCTGGACGGTTTCGCAGGCATCTAGCACAGGGAAGGGCGTAATTGGGCTATTGGTGAGGGGCACTTGTGGTAATAAATCTGTACCGCAATCTACCAACCATGCACTTCCAAAGAGAGGTGGTATAAATTGATCTTCGATCAGCAGGACCACTTCGCAAAAGTTAGTCGAATTGAGATCGGTTACCACTGCGCGAATACTTTGGCCTTCGTAGGTATCGTCCACAAAGGGGCTGGTAGGCAGTAAGTTGTCCTGATTGTCAAACAGCCTTACTTCCAAAGGCCCTAGACAATCGGGGTCGAGGTTGCCTTCCAGAAGGTCATCTGGCAGCACTTCCGTACTACAATTGAGGCTGAGGGCGACTTGGATAGAGTCGTTACAGGCCAATTGACAAATGCCCGGTTGGGCAAAGAGTGTAGCCGTCGAAGTCAGCAGGACTAGGACGAAGAGTATTTGGGGGAGTAGGGGATATTTTTTCATGGCTTAACCAACGGAAAAAGGGATAGCAAGAAAATTTTACAGTGTTTCGAAAGTGCTAATCGGACAATAATCGGTCAGGCCAAATTGTGTGGTGACAAGGAGGCCGCTACGGTAGTAGTGTAATTGTGGTCGGTTCCGAACGAGCGAGGCCAGACGAATGGCGGTTCGCTACGCGGAGAAGCGATAAAACGGTAATTGGGAATTCGGTTGATGGGAAACCAAGGCCTTGGTTCAACTGGCGCTAGAAACCAAGAATTGGCCGCGTCCGTACATGGCGGACTTAACTGGTTTACGAATAGAAGAAAAATTGGTTGCTCTGAAGGAGCAGAAAAGTTGTAAAAAAGAGGTTACTATTTCGTTGTTGTAGGAACGTAAAGGAAATCCCTCTATCAAAAGGACTTAAAAACAAGCAACATGTCTGATCTATTCCGCATCCTTTTTTTGACCTTTTTTTGTAGTCAAATCGGATTTACTCAAAACTGCCCCCTTAGCCCTATCGTCATTAATTCTCAGGTAGAATTAGAACAATTCCGTCTTGATTACCCAAGTTGTACAGACTTTATCGGTGATCTAACCATTCGCGATGCTGCCATCCAGGACCTATCTCCGCTCCATGGTTTGCAAAGTGTGAGTGGCCGTTTCAGGATCACCAAAGTCAACCTGAGCAGTTTGGCAGGTCTGGAAGATTTGCGAACGCTTGGAGTATTAGAAATATCTGAAAATATGGCTTTATCGGACTTAAGTGCTTTGGAGTCACTGGAACAAGTAGAAAGTATTAATCTCTGGGAATTACCCGAACTCGATAATCTTGATGCCTTTAGTAAGTTTGAAGAATTAGCGGGTTCCTTGTTCATTTATAACTTGCCAAAGTTTACAACAGCCGGGGCCTTTAAAAACCTAACCCGAGTAGAAGGCGAGGTGCAAATCGCCGCCTGCCCATTAACCAATCTGCAACTCTTTCAATCCCTCCAATACGCCGGAGCCTTATCCATCAATAATATGGATTCTCTAGTGAATCTGAACGGACTCGACCAACTACAAACTGTAGCGGGGAATCTGGATATTGGTAATAATTTTTCCCTACTCCAGTTAGATGGCTTAGACCAATTAGAACGCGTTGGAAATCGTTTCACCCTTCTTTTCAATCTAAAGCTACAAGGAGTAGAAGGACTCCATTCCCTAAAAAACGTGACGAGCCTAACCATGGCCGGTAATGCGCAGCTTGCTTCGCTCCAAGGCCTAAACCCAGCGCTAAAAATTAGCCACGACCTCGACCTCTCTCTCCTACCTATCCTTCCTAATTTAGCAGGACTCCCCGACCTCGATAGCCTGCAAGGGCAGTTAATTATCAATGCCAACGATAGCCTAGCGAATCTCAACGGGCTAAATAATCTGCTTTATGTGGGAGGAAATCTAGAAATCACGCAATGTCCAATCCTCCATGACATTTCTGCTTTGTTGGGCTTGCACCAGGTAGAGGGTTCTCTGTTGCTTGGCGGTGGTTTTTCTAATATCCGCTCTTTCCATGGGCTTGATAGCTTGAGCAGAGTAGGAGGCGATGTTTTGCTACAGAATAATGATGCAATCCTCGATTTGAAGGGCCTGGGTTCTCTACAATATATTGGAGGCAGTTTTGACCTTTACCATAATAGTCATTTGTATGCTATCGAAAATATTCCGCTGACCTACCTCGGTGGCAATTTATACATTCGCACTAATTCTGTATTAGGAAAAATCGATTTTGCGCCTATGCTCGATAGCATTGTGGGCGACGTATGGATTACGAACAATCGAGGGCTTACTCAGTTAATTGGACTTAGCCAGTTGAAAGGCATTGGCCAAGATTTGCTCATTGAAGGAAATGATTTGCTAGAGGATTTGCAGGGCTTTGGCCAACTTCAAAATATCGGTGGCGATTTTATTATCAAGGAGAATCCACGCCTTCATAGCATTACTGGTTTTGAAAGCTTAGAACAAATTGGCAATAATCTTTTGATCTCGGAAAATGTAATCAATACGAGTCTCCGCTTCCCAAAACTCACTGCTATTGATGGACAGGTAGACTTGCGTTCTGAACTTCTCTTGCCCGATCTCCTCGGCTTCAGCGAACTTCAAAAAATTGGCGGAGGTTTACAACTATTTCGTCTCAACAGTTTGACCGATCTCGATGGTTTGGAAAAACTTCAGTCTATTGGTGGAGCGCTTGATATTGCCCAGAATCTTCAATTGACTAGCTTAGATGGTTTGGAGGGTTTAGCACAGATCGACAGTGCTTTAGTTCTCAGTAATAATCAAAGCCTGGCCTCCATCGGCGCGCTGCAAAACCTCACCAGGCTCAATGGGCAATTGAGGTTATTTGTACTTCCTCAATTGACTTCCTTAAATGGACTCGATCAACTTGAACCGGAAAGAATCACCGAGGTCAACATTCAATCTTCTCCACTTCTCTCCGATTGTGCCGTAGAAAGTATCTGTCGGTATTTAGAAATGGGTGGAGATAATCTAATCCGCTTTAATGCCCTAGGATGTGAAAGCGAAGAGCAGGTTTTGGATCATTGTATGATTTCATCTACCAGCAAAATCCTAGACGAGTCGGAACTAAGGATTGTTCCCAACCCCACTGCTGGCCTTTTCCAAATCCAAGGCCTCTCCCCCACTTGGCAAGGCAGCATCGAAATCCTCAATGCCCAAGGCCAAATTCTGCTTCAACAACAATACCGGGCTGCTCAATCCCTCGACCTCAGCCCAGCGCCTCCCGGCCTTTACTTCCTACGCCTATGGGAAAATGGGATTCCCCGTAGCGTACGATTATTGAAAAAATAGGAAAAAACCTTCCAACTGCGTAGCTTTGTGGCTTTGTTAATGCTACAAAGCTACGCTTCATGTACATCATCCTCGTTGCCCTCATTATCGGATTATTTATCGCCATGCTCTTTCTGAATCTCTACTTTCGGATGAAGGTGCTGCGGGTATACCGCGTCCTAGTACAAAATCGGGTCGAATTTGGGGCCAGTCATATTTTTAACGCCAGTAAAATGGAAAAGGAGATCTATCCGCGATACCCCGAACAACGCGAAAATATCGCCCTTTTTGTCCGTCATATCTATTATTCTACCCGGATGGCCATCGTATTAGTGGTCCTAATTACCCTATTTGGGGCCGTTTTGATGTACTTCCGCTAGTTTTACTCCATTACACTGCCTAGTATTTGACAGTCCCGAAGCGTTTTTTTGCTTAATTTTATCGATGAAGTTGTTAAACAACTTCAGTAATACTAAAAAATCTAAGGTATGCTAAAAAATATACTCGCAATCGCCGCAGCGGCGCTCTTACTTCCCTTTTGGGGACAAAGCCAGGCCGTAGAGGCCAATCTACTCAGTCATTGGCACGACGAATCCCTCCCCGCCACCAATGCCTATAATGGGCGTTACAACGATGTTTGGGGCGTAACCATCAATGGTCGCGAAATCGCCATCATTGGTTCAACTATGGGGACTCACTTTTTTGATGTAACGGACCCTGCCAATATGGTAGAGCTCACCCAGGCCTTTGTAGCGGGCAAAATCCAAGGTACGGCCATCATCCACCGTGATTTTCACGATTATAATGGCTACCTCTATGTAGTAGCCGACGAAGGTGCTAGTAGCTTACAGATCATTGATCTAAAGGGTTTACCCAACAGCACCAACCTGGTTTACGATTCCGATGCCTTTTTCCGTACGGCACACAATGTCTTTATCGATGAAGATAATGCTCGGCTTTATGCGCTCGGAGCCAATTATGGTCAAAAAGGGGTAGCAGTTTACTCTTTGGAAGATCCAGAACGTCCCGTAGAAATGGCTAGCTATCCAGCGGATGGAAATGTTCCCTACGCTCACGATGGCTACGTTCGCGATAATATTGCCTATCTCAACTGTGGTTCTTCCGATGGTTTTCGGATTTACGATCTCAATGATCCTAAAAATCCCATTTTGTTAGAATCACTGACCAATTATCCTCAACAGGGCTATAACCACTCTGGCTGGCTCGACGAGGTGGGACGCTATTACTATATGGCGGATGAGACTTGGGGAATGGACATCAAAGTATTGGATGTTTGCGAAGATACTGATTTGGCGGTGGAACGTACTTTTGATACCGGTTCTAACATTTCAACCAGTATTCCTCACAATCTGATCGTAAAGTGTAATCTACTCTACGTTTCTTACTATCACGAAGGTTTACAAGTCTTTGATATTTCCGATCCGCTCAATCCAGAGCGTATTGCTTATTACGATACCTATGATGGTCCCGACGGAGCTACTTATCAGGGAGCTTGGGGAATTTACCCGCTTTTTGAATCGGGTACGATCTTGATTTCGGATATGAATAATGGCCTTTTTGTCTTTGAGAGCCTCCCTCGCGATTGCCAAGTTTATGATGCAGTGGCCTGTGGTGCCGATACTACGGTGACTTCTACCGAGCAATTGCTCTTCGATGACCTACAAATCGGTATTGCTCCTCAGCCAGCACAGGACGATATTCAAATCAGTATCAATTATCCTGAAACCGCAAGTGACCTTACTTTGGAGTGGTACGATCTCAATGGTCGCCTGATTGCTAGCGAGCAAAAGTTCTTAGTACAGGGAACCAACAACCTACGGAGTAGTGCTCCGGCGCAATGGCAGGCAGGTTTGTATCTGCTCAAGTTGCGAGGCGAAGGCATCAATGCCGTTCGTAAGGTAGTAGTGGAATAAATCTTAGTGGGCGCAACCTCCCTTCGCGTAGATGCCTCTTTAGGTTTTAGCAGGACACGAAATTTCTTATCTTGCGCGCGATTTAGGAAAACTCTTTTATGCGGCCACTACAATATCTCAGTATCAGCATTCTCGCGATCTGGACGCTCTGTCCGGGTATCCTGTGGGCGCAAGCGCCCCCACGGGATGCCTCGACAGGTGGCGGAGGTTTTCTCGAACAAGCCTTTATAGAACCCGACACCTTTAACGTTTCCTACTTCTTCGTCGACAACCCCAAGGTGTTGATCTCTTATGATGATACCTTACTCAGTAATTATTTTCACCAACCTCAACCTTCGCGCGGCCGCCCCCTAGAGCTGATTAACCTCGGTAATGTGGGCACTCCCCAACAGCAATTGGTCTTCCAACCTAATTTTCGACGGGGCTACGATATCGGCTTACACCAATTCGATGGCTATCATCTGCCCTCCGAACGTTTGCCTTTTTACAAGATCGACAAAGCCTTTACCGATGCCGGATTCTCGCAAGGAAGTACTCAACAGGATCAGATTTTGTCGGTTAAATTTAGTCGTAACTTTGGTCCTCAGGTCAATATGACGATCGATTTTCGCCGGATCAATCATGCAGGGGTATATAAAAACCAAGCCTCCAAAAACTCTGCCCTTGGTACAGGCTTTTGGTACCACCACCCAAGTGGCAGCTATGATGGTTATTTCACCTTCACCCATAATTCCAACTTCCAAGGCCATAATGGCGGGATCGATACCAGCAATGTGACCGACACCAACCGTGGGGATGAAGAATCGGTCCCCGTATTGCTGGAGGGTACAACCACAGCCTTTCGTGGCTCCGGCACTGATGCCGCTGCTCAGACGCGCTATCAAAAGCAAGAGATTGCTTATGCCCATTACTTTCGGCTTAGGGGACCGCGACAAAAACGGCGTTCTCGAAAAAGTAAATCCACTCCACCTCCGCCAATTGATAGCAGTGCCTTGCTCTTGCTCGATAGCTTGCAAATGGGCGATAGCTTAGCTATCGTAGATAGTACCGCCCTCGTTCAGACCGACAGTTTGGAATTGGTAGATAGTTTGGTGGAACAACAGCCACCTTCTTATACCGCGCCCAAGGTTCGCAAGCCTTGGAAACGCGAGTTTTTGGTTTTTCATAAAATCAGCTACGCCAATAATTGGTACAAATTCTCGGACATCAGTTTGGCTGCTGATTCTGCTTTTTATGGTCAATACCAAGTCCATAATCAAGGGCTTCGACAT
>SPJL01005814.1_pt1 | contig 16366 bp, 11 predicted proteins | sample 3741751 | NCBI WGS metagenome assembly SPJL01 (sample SAMN10925998, study PRJNA522277) | cold seep metagenome | isolation source: Elba SIP-enriched marine methane seep metagenome, extraction at timepoint T3 | place: Italy: coast of Elba, Mediterranean Sea | reverse complement strand
AAGTCGATTGAGCCAATGCAAGCACATGGGATTCAAGCCATGAGCATCGGCTTATTGGTCGAGCAAGATACCGCCATGGTATGGCGCGGCCCGATGGCAACAGGCGCATTAGAGCAACTGTTACGTGATACACAATGGAAAGATGTTGACTACCTAGTGATTGATCTGCCACCAGGAACAGGTGACATCCAACTCACTCTTGCGCAAAAAATACCTGTGACGGGTGCGGTTATTGTGACCACCCCGCAAGACATAGCCCTTCTAGATGCTAAGAAGGGCCTCAACATGTTTGAAAAAGTCAAAATCCCGATTTTAGGGATTGTCGAAAACATGAGCACACATATTTGTAGCAACTGCGGTCATGAAGAACCAATTTTTGGCTCAGGCGGCGGCGAAAGCATGGCAAAAGATTACAACATTGACCTACTCGGCAATCTGCCATTAGAAATGCGTATTCGCATGCAAGCAGATGGCGGAGAGCCCACCGTGATTGCAGAGCCTGATAGCACTGTGGCTGAGACCTATAAAATGATTGCTCGAAAAGCGGCGAGTAAGATTGCTATAGCCGCGCTAGACCACAGTGCAAAGTTTCCGAATATTGTGATTGAGAATACATAAAACTTACGGATTCAAGTGCTTAGAATAAATAAATTAATTTAGAAAAAAAGTTAAGCGATATTTTCTCTAAAAAGATACCAGCTATCGGCTAAATCGTTATTGCCATACAATGGATTCATAAGAGTCTTTCGTCGCTTCTATATTATCTATGCAAAAAGTTTGGTTCGCCTTGTTATGTATTTTGTCTGTTTTGTTTATGCAACTCGCTTGTGCACAGACACCTACCTATAAAATCGGCTTTTTACTCGATAACAACACCGCTAAAACTACCGCACTATTAAAACAACTACAGACTCAAATCACTGCCGTGGTTGGCGAAGATGCCAGCATTCGGTTTCCTGCTGATAGTGTGCTGGTGAATGGTTATGACTTAACACAGGCAGAGCAAAACTATCAAACACTGCTTAGTAACGATACTGATATCATCATTGCGTTTGGCATTGTGAATCATGCGCTAATCAGCAAAATCAAGCATCACCAAAAACCGACCATTTTATTCGGGCGCACGAATCAGGCATTAAGTAAGCTGGATATTAATCGGCAAACCTCAGGGATTAAAAACTTTACTTTTTTAGTCGAGGCCGAGTCCTACAGCGAAGATTTAGCTAAGTTAAAAGAGCTCACTGACTTTAAAAAAGTAGGCATTTTAGTCGACCAAGAGGCATTAGGCTTTTTACCATTAGAGGCTACCTTTAATGATGCGATTAAAAATCTTGATGCTGACTATCAACTCATCCCCATTACATCAATCACAGAAGTCGAATCTAAACTCAATGATGTGGATGCCGTGTATGTGGCAGGTGGCTTTTTTCTCACGCCTGGGCAAATCCGCGAACTAGCTGACTTTTTTATTCAACGCAAACTGCCCTCTTTTAGCCTAAACGGGATTAACCAAGTTGAAAATGGCATTATGGCGAGCAATAGCAATGGTAGTAATGTGGAGCAGTTTTTCCGCCGCATTGCATTGACTGTTGAGCGTTATGTAGGTGGTGAGCCGCTGGCAGAATTGCCTGTCTTTATTGATTTTACAAAGAAGTTAACCATCAATTTTAATACGGCCGAAGCGGTGGGTGTGCCGATTAAATACAGTTTGATCTCAGATACTGACTTTGTGGGTGAAATTACAAACATGGTCAGTCAAAAAGAATATGACTTGCTTGCTGTGATTCAACAAGCGCTGGCTAAAAACAGAACACTCGCTGCGTCTAAGCTTGGCATTGCCTTGCAAAATCAAAGCGTGCGCTCGGCCAAGAGTGAATTATTGCCAGATGTCTCAGCGGGCGTTGGCTTAACGCATATCGATGCAGATACGGCAGCCATTAGCAATGGCAGCAACCCTGAATTTGCAACGGCTGGCAACGTACAACTCTCTCAACTGCTATATTCAGAAGGCGTGAATGCCAACATCGATATTCAGCAAGCGCTCAAGCAGGCCGAACAAGAAAATTACAACGCTGACGAGTTGGATATTATCTTTGAAGCAGTGAATCGATATTTCACCACCTTGATTTTAAAGTCAAATTTAAAGATTCAGCTCAAAAATCTGGCGCTGACGAAAGAGAACTTAAATTTAGCAAAGCAGAGCTATGAAATAGGTGCAGCAAATAAAACTGACATGCTACGCTTTACCAGTCAAAAAGCACAAAATACGCAAGCGCTGGTTGAGGCTAATAACGAGCTGGAGCAATCGTTTATCCGCTTAAACCAGTTACTGTATAACCCAGCGGACTACAAAATAGACATTGAAGACATGGGTCTAGACCATGAGACGTTTGAAGACCTTAACTATGTGCTGCTAACAGAAATTTTAGACGACCCAAGACTGACAGAACCATTTGTGGCATTTTTGGCTCAACAAGCCAAACAAAACTCACCAGAACTCAAGTCACTGGCACACAATATAGATGCCTCAGAACGCCAGATCCGACGCAATGGCAAACGGCGCTTTTTACCCACGGTGTCGCTCAACGCACAATACAATCGCACCTTTAACCGTTATGGCACAGGGGCTAACGCGCCAATTGGCTTTCCTCAACTGGATGATAATCAAAGTGTCGCACTCAATTTATCCGTACCGCTCTTTAATAAAAATCAGTTCAATATCAATCGCCAACAAGCCATCCTGCAAAAGCAACAACTGGAAGCGAACCAGCAAAATGTAGCCTTATCTGTAGACGCTAATGTGCGTTCAGGTGTGTTGAGTCTAGTGAATCAAATCTCTAACTTAGAGCTGTCTAAAGTCTCTGAAGAAACGGCAAAAGACTCATTAGCACTCACCCAGCGCTCTTATCAGGCTGGTGCCGTTAATATCGTCCAGCTGATTGATGCACAGAATAATTATTTTCAGGCGCAGCTGGCGCGCAATAATGCCGTGTATAACTTTTTGATTGCGGCTTTGCAGTTGCAGCGCAACATTGGCTATTACTTTTTGCTCAATAGCGATGAAAAAAACCTGCAGTTTAAACAAGCATTTTTTGACTATCTAGCCGCCACTGGGCACGCCAAGCCTACCACGCCAATGAGGGTAAACCCATGAAGTTGATAACATCTATTGTGTTGATTGCGAGCAGCTGTGTGATGGTTGCCTGCAGTCAAGAAAAACCAAACACAGAAACCGCCATTCGCCCCGTAAAATACATCGAAGTTGGCTATGCGAACACAGACAATGTTCGCGCATTCAGCGGCACGGCCAAAACAGATCAGGTGATTCAGCTGAGCTTTAGAAGCACTGGCGTGTTGTCCAAGCTCAATCTCAAACTGGGCGACAAAGTCAAAAAAGGTCAACTGCTAGCAAGGCTTGATAATCTACAGGCCAGATTAAATTATGAAAATGCCATCTCCTCTCAAAACAGTGCTGAGTCACAAATGCGCACGGCAAAACTTGCATTAGACAGAACGCGTGCATTATTTGAAAAAGGAGGCTCTTCACTTAGCGATTATGAGCAAGCCAAAAACTCTTTTAAGACGGCACAACAAAGTTATCAATCGGCCGTGCGCAGTGCCGAAATTCAAAAAGACCAGATTCAATATGGTTATCTTTACGCCCCTGCCAGCGGCGTCATTGCGACTGTTAACAACGAAGTGAATGAAAATGTCAGCGCAGGACAGGCCATTGCAACACTGAATGCAGGTAAAGAGATGGAAATCGTACTGGGGCTACCTGAGTCTGTGATCAATCAGGTGAAAAAGAACATAGCGGTGAACATTACGTTTCCATCCATTATTGGACAGGCTTTTGATGGAAAAGTCTCTGAAGTTTCCCCCGCGCTGAATCAAAGCACCGCAACCTATCCCGTAACGGTAGTGCTTGATGTACCCAACGAAACCGTTAAAAGCGGGATGTCTGCCAATGTGGTCTGTGACTTTGCCAATGGGCTGGCAGGCTCGCCACAATTAATCGCACCTACACAGGCTGTTGGAGAAGATGCTAATGGCAAGTTTGTCTTTAAGCTGATGCTGCAAGATGAACAAACCATTGCTAAGAAAACGCCCGTCACCATTGGCAAACTCACACCCAAAGGCTTTGAAATCACCGCTGGCCTAACTGCTGGCGACAAAATTGCCACTGCTGGCTTACAAACCTTGCTAAACGGTCAAGCTGTGATGCTCAAATGAATTTAGCCCAGTTCTCTATCGAAAAAAGTCGAATTACCATCATGGTGCTGATCAGCATCGTGATCATGGGCGTATCGATGTACTTCTCGCTATCGCGAGACAGTATGCCGCCTTTTACCGTGCGTACGGCTTCAATTGTGAGTGAGTTTCCTGGTGCTGGGCCTGAACGCGTTGAATTATTAGTCACAGACAAAATTGAAAAAGTCGCCCAAGAGTTACCAGAGCTAAAAGAAGTCACCAGCACTTCGCGTACAGGCTTATCGGTTGTCACGGTCACACTTAAAGATGAAGTCCCGCCCGCTACGATTCAAAATGTGTGGGACAGGCTACGCCGCAAGCTCGATGCAATCAAAGGCTTGCCCAATGAAGTCAACCCCAAACTCAATGATGATGGTATCGGCGATGTCTACGGTATTGTGGTGGGGATCACCTCCGATGGTTTTAGCTATGCAGAAGTCAAAGAATATGCTGATGATATCAAAGATGCGCTGATCAAAATTCCTGAAGCAGCCAAAGTATCGATAGGCGGTTTGCAGGCAGAACGCGTGTTTGTGGAATTTGACAATGCACGCTTAAAAGAATACGGCTTATCAGCCAGCCAATTGCAAAACATGATCGCTTCTACCAATATCCTCAGTACTGGCGGTTCTGTGGTGATTGGTGATGAACGAATCATCCTCGAACCAACTGGCAACTTTAACTCAGTAGACGACATTAAAACCATGCTGGTGCCTGTTAAAAATGGGGCTCAACTCGTTGAGCTGGGTGACATTACCACTATTCGACAAGCCTATATCGATCCGCCAGAGCAAGTCGTACGCATGAATGGCAAAACAGGTGTTTCTTTACATATCAATCTAAAAGAAGACGCCAATATCATCGCACTGGGCCAAAAAGTCGATCAAGTGATCCAACAATGGCAGTCACGCATGCCCATCGGTATGGAGTTACTACGCGTGTCATCTTTGGATGGTTATATTGATAATAAAATCAATGGCTTTGTGGTGAATCTGCTGCAATCCATTGGCATTGTGCTATTGGTCATGCTGCTGTTTTTGGGCCTGAGAACTGGCATGATTATCGCCAGCCTGATCCCGATTGTGACTATCATGACCTTGTTGATCATGGGCATATTAAACATTGGCTTAAATCAGGTCACCCTTGCCGCGCTGATAATGGCATTGGGTATGTTAGTGGATAATGCCATCGTCGTAGCCGAAACCATCATAGTTAAAATGGAGCAAGGCACCAAAGCCAAAATAGCCGCCATTGAAGCTGCCTCAGAGCTATTTTTACCGCTGTTGATTTCTACCCTGACTACCTCAGCGGCCTTTTTAGCATTTTATCTCTCCCCCACCACCATGGGCGATATCGTTGGTCCGATCTTTGTGGTAATCACAATAGCGCTGCTGTCTTCGTGGTTGATCGCACTCACAGTGATCACCCTGTTTTGCTATTTGTTTCTGAAAGTCGAATCCGCAGAAACTGCTCAACCAGGACTGGTTGACCGGGTCATCTTAAAACTCAAGTCAACCTACAAATCTCTTATTCACCATGCGTTGAATCACAAACACAAAGTACTGGTGCTGATTTTTGCCCTGTTTTTTACTTCGCTCAAAGGCTTTGGCTATATTCAGTTTTTATTCTTTCCAGACAGTGATCGCAATATGATTACCGTGGATATCAACCTGCCTTTAGGCACCAAAATTGAAACCACTACGCAAGTGGTTAAACGGCTTGAGCAATATATGCAAGACGAGCTGCAAGTCAATACCACGCGTAAAACAGGTATTGTCGACTGGTCAGCTTATATTGGCCAAGGTCCAGAGTCTTATGACCTCGGTTATTCGCAGGACGAGGCTAACTCAAGCTATGCGCATATCCTCGTCAACACTAGCTCATTTGAGATGAATAAAGCTATGATCGAAGCACTGGATCAGTTTAGCTTTTTGAACATCACTAATGCAGAAGTCAAAGTGGGCGCATTAGGTGCTGGCGGCGGCGGTGTGCCTGTTGAAATCAAAGTATCTGGTGACAACCCAGACTCGCTGGCACAAATCGCGGAGACGATTAAACTCAAGCTATTAGGCATTAGCGGCACCAAAAACATCAAAGATGACTGGGGGCCAAAAACTAAAAAATTCGTGATCGAAATTGATCAAAACCGTGCACAAGCAGCAGGCCTATCCAGCCAGGACATCGCCACTTCACTCAAAACTATCTTAGATGGCTTTAAAACAGGTGAGTATCGCGAAGACAATAAATCAATCCCCATCATCATGCGTAGCCAAGCTGGTCAGCAGCAGAGTTTAGCCTCATTAGAGACACTCAATATCTACGCACAAGCCTCTGGCAAAAGCGTACCCCTATTACAAGTAGCCGACATCAAGCCACAGTGGCAATACGCAAAAATCAAGCGGCTGGATATTGTGAGAACGATTAACATCACCAGTGAGCTAAAATCCAACGGCAATGCTGCTAATATCATCGCCGAAATCACACCATGGCTAAATAAAACGCAAAGCAGCTGGCCTGAGGGTTATCGCTATGAATTGGGTGGCGATGCCAAAAAATCTGCGGAGAGCATGAGCTCAGTGGTGCAATACCTGCCAATCTCAGCCTTTATCATCGTCTTACTGCTGATTATTCAATTTAACTCGTTCCGAAAAATGTCCATGGTGATTATGACCATTCCACTAGGCATTATCGGTGTCGTCGTCGGCTTGTTGATTTTTCAAGAGCCATTTGGCTTTATGCCATTTTTGGGTGTGATCTCACTGGCTGGTATTGTGATTAACAACGCGATTGTACTGATTGATCGCATTGAGATTGAATTGAGAGACTATCAAAAAACACAACAAGATGCAGTCATCAGCGCAGCCCTACAACGCTTCCGCCCTATCCTCCTCGCAACTTTCACCACCATTTTAGGCTTGATCCCACTTTATCTTAGCGGCGGCGAAATGTGGGAAGGCATGGCTGTCTCTATCATGATTGGGCTATTATTTGGTACCATGATCACGTTGATCTTCTTACCGCTGATGTATAGTGTGTTGTACAAGGTTAGCTTTAAAGATTATCAGTTTGACGACACGAAACACATCCCACCAATAACGTAGCGCTGATATGGAATTTACCCTAACATTCTTAAGCCTGTTTGCCTGGTCAATTTATCTGCTATGGCCGATACTGGCACTTTTATCCGCGGTTATCATCGCACTAGGCCAAGTCGTGACCCACATAGAAGGCTGGAAAAAATACGATGGTTTTTATTGGTCACTCATCACTGCGACGACTGTTGGCTACGGTGACATCAGACCCAAAAAGAAACGCTCAAAAATGCTATCTTCCGTCATTGCAATCATCGGTATATTGTTTACTGGCATCATCGTAGCCGCCGCGGTTAAAACAGTATCAATCGCTATTGAAAAGCATATTGATCCAGTTAAGCTAGAAAAGATTAAAGAATCACCTTAATTCAGCTCAACGCCAAAGGTATAAACATCCACCCCATTCTTACCGCTAATCAAGGTCGCAGGTATCTTTACCCCTTTGCGCCAGTTATCCACGGCTTCTTGCTTACCTGCACCAGTCACTAAAAACATCACTTCGTCATTATCCGACAAGCGGTTTTGGCTGATCGTAATACGGTCTGATGGTGGTTTTGGTGAGTCACTCACTGGCACGGCATCAGCTGAGTTATCAACCGTATGGCCTGGGAATAAACTGGCGGTATGACCATCTTCGCCTAAGCCTAAAATGACCAAATCAAACGTACGCACATCGCTAAGTGTTGCAGCATAGGCTTTTGCACCAGCCACATTACCTAACTCGGCTGGAATGTCATTGATGTTTTCGGCTGGGATATCGATGTGATTGAGCCATGCTTCACGTGCCATTTTGCTATTGCGCTCATCATCATCCACTGGCAGACAACGGTCATCATTATGATAGATGTGCCATTTTGACCAGTCTGCAGTTTGTTGACTGAGTAATTTGTAGACCGCTTTGGGAGTGCTGCCGCCAGCCAGAACCAAGATAAAATTACCATGTTTGGCAATGGCTTCTTCTGCGGCTGTCAAAATACGCTTAAGTGCCGCCTGGTTAATCTCGTCTTGCGCGTTAAAAGGATGCCAACGTGTGTTCTCTAATACCATATATACCTAAAATTGATTAATTCTAAAAACAAACCTGCGTACTTCTAACTTGACGCAAGGCACTTTTGCTATAATTATACCCAACATCGCTGACGTACTGTTTACGTTATTTTAAACATTACTAAGATTTGAGACTCTGCATTCTCATCAAAGTATTTTATTTTTTTAGGGTTATACATGACAAAAACTACTGAATCATGCACGCTTGTACTTTTTGGTGCTACTGGTAACTTATCTCGTATTAAATTGATGCCTGGTCTTTTTAGACTGCACATGGCGGGACGTTTAGGGCCAGATATGAAGATTTTATCGATTGGCCGTAGAGAAATTGAACATGATGCCTGGCATGCAGAAATCAAAGGCATGATGGAAAGAAAGTTCAAAAACGGCTATGACGAAAAGGCATTTGAGGAATTTGTTCAACGTAATTATTATCACGCCAACGCTCCTACTGACCCTGATGCATTTGAAAAACTAAGTGCTCGCTTAGGTGATGATAGTATTTTCCCACAAAACCTGGCTTACTTTTTAAGTGTGCGTCCAACTGACTTTGGCACGATTGTTGGCCAATTAGCTGAAGTTGGCTTGGTAAACGAGGATAAATACTGGCGCCGCGTGCTCGTCGAGAAACCGTTTGGTACCAATCTGGAAACAGCGAGATCACTGCAAACCGAGCTCATGAAGCACCTGAAAGAAGAGCAGATTTACCGTATTGACCATTACCTTGGCAAATCAGCCATTCAAAATGCGATGTTGTCGCGCTTCACCAATACGATTTTGGAGCCAATCTGGAATAGCGAGTATATTGACCACATTCAAATCACTAATAATGAAACACTTGGCGTGGGCGACCGCACTACTTTTTATGATGCAACTGGCGCGTTGCGTGACATGTTCCAAAGCCATATGCTACAAACACTCACCATGGTTGCGATGGAAAAACCTAGCGACTTAAAACCAGAAAGTATTCGCGCAGAAAAAATCAAACTGCTTGAGTCTATTCGCCCAATCGATGTAAAAAATATCGATAAACAAGCCTTCCGCGCGCAATATGAGCAAGGTCGTGTCTGTGTTGGTGATGGCCATGGTGAAAATGTCCACGGATACCTTGAAGAGCTAGCGCGCGATAATATGCCAGCAAGCAACACTGAGACTTATGCTGCGGTTAAATTATGGATTGATAACGAGCGCTGGAAAGGTGTGCCGTTTTATATCCGCACAGCGAAACGCATGCACGAAGGCAACACGGCAATTTCCATTAAATTTAAAAAAGCACCAATGGTGTTAGATGACAACCAAAATCAAAACTGGTTGGTGATGAATATTCAACCGCGTGAATGTTTAAAGCTGGAGCTTGAATCAAAAATACCAGGCCTGGATCCTGAAACTCGTACGATGAGCATGGATTTAGCGCAGCGTATCGAAGGAGATGAGTCAATCGATTCGTATGAAACACTGCTTTTGAATCTGATGGAAGGCGATGCTTCTCGTTTCTTGCACATTAATGAGGTAGAGGCACAATGGAAACTGGTCGACCCTATTGTAAAAGCATGGGCAGAAGATAAAGGCCCTGTGCATCAATATACTGCTGGCGAAAGAGATCCAGAAGCATCTAACGTTATCTTTGAAAGCGAAAGTCAGTTCTGGCGTTATAGTATAGAACTTGGTGGCGACAAGCACTAAAAAGATTGCTTGCACAGTTTGAAAGCGGAGTTTAAACTCCGCTTTTTTATGAATAAAATTAACCAATTTCGGGATAAATAATGAGTATCAAATCAGATCGCTGGATTAGAGAAATGGCTGAAAAACATGGCATGATCGAGCCATTTGAGCCAAACCAAATTAAAGTAGATGAGGCAGGCCAGCGCATGGTTTCTTATGGCACCTCTAGCTATGGTTATGATATTCGTTGTTCGCGTGAATTTAAGTTGTTTACGAATCTAAATAGCACGATTGTTGACCCTAAAAATTTCGATCCTAATTCCTTCGTCGAAGTCGAAGACGATTACTGCATTATCCCGCCTAACTCATTCGCGCTGGCACGCACGGTGGAATACTTCCGCATTCCACGCAATGTTTTGACCGTTTGTTTAGGCAAATCAACGTATGCACGTTGTGGCATCATTGTGAATGTGACGCCTTTTGAGCCAGAATGGGAGGGCTATGTCACATTAGAATTCAGCAACACCACCCCGCTACCTGCCAAAATTTATGCCAATGAAGGTTGTGCGCAAGTGTTGTTTTTTGAAGCAGACGAGCATGATGTGTGCGAAACCAGCTACAAAGACCGTGGCGGTAAATATCAGGGACAGGTTGGCGTCACGTTACCTAAAATTTAAGTCGCCTTATTGATTAACAGGTGTCGCACCAGATGCGGTTAAGGGATCAGCATGAAATTTAAGTTTCCCGTTGTCATTGTTGATGAAGATTTTCGTTCAGAAAACTCTTCTGGTTTAGGCATCCGTGTCTTAGCGCAAGCGATTGAAGACGAAGGTGTCGAAGTCATCGGTGTGACCCGTTATGGCGATGTGGCTTCTTTTGCCCAACAGCAAAGCCGAGCCTCTGCATTTATCTTATCCATTGACGATGAAGAGATCGTTGAAGAAACACCCGAGGCAATTAACGCACTGCGCGTATTTGTAAAAGAGATTCGCTATCGCAATGACGATATCCCGATCTTTTTGCATGGTGAAACCCGCACCAGCCGCCACATCCCTAACGATGTATTACGCGAGTTGCATGGCTTTATTCACATGCACGAAGACACGCCAGAGTTTATTGCCCGCATGATTTTGCGCGAAGCTAAAAAATACTTGGATTCTCGCACCCCACCCTTTTTTAAAGCACTGACCCGCTATGCGGCGGATGGCTCTTACTCTTGGCATTGCCCTGGACACTCTGGTGGTGTGGCATTTTTAAAGTCACCCGTCGGACAAATGTTTCACCAGTTCTTTGGCGAGAATATGTTGCGTGCCGATATCTGTAATGCCGTCGATGAGCTGGGCCAACTACTCGATCACACCGGCCCTGTTGCCGCATCAGAGCACAATGCAGCGCGCATTTATAACTGTGATCATCTGTATTTTGTCACCAACGGCACTTCCACCTCTAACAAAATTGTCTGGAACTCGACCGTAGCGCCAGGTGATGTGGTCGTGGTTGACCGCAACTGCCACAAGTCGGTGTTGCATGCGATTGTGATGACTGGCGCTATCCCTGTGTTCTTAATGCCAACGCGTAATCATTTTGGCATTATTGGCCCAATCCCTAAGAGTGAATTCTCTTGGGCAAGCATTCAACAAAAAATCGAACAAAACCCGTTTATCGAAAACAAAAACACCAAGCCGCGCGTGCTGACCATTACACAGTCGACCTATGACGGTGTGTTGTACAACGTGGAAGAAATCAAAGAAATGTTGGATGGCAAAATTGACACCCTGCATTTTGACGAAGCATGGTTACCACATGCGACGTTTCACGATTTTTATGGCGATTATCATGCGATTGGTGAAGGTCGCCCTAAATGCAAAGAATCGATGGTGTTCTCAACCCAGTCTACGCATAAACTACTGGCTGGCCTAAGTCAGGCCTCACAAATTTTGGTAGAAGACGCTGAGAACCATCAACTTGACCGTGATGTGTTTAACGAAGCCTATTTAATGCACACCTCTACCAGCCCGCAATATTCCATTATTGCCAGCATTGATGTTGCCGCAGCCATGATGGAGCAGCCAGAAGGCGCAGTCTTGGTAGAAGAATCCATTATGGAGGCCTTGGACTTCCGCCGCGCCATGCGCAAGGTAGAAAAAGAATGGGGTGACGACTGGTGGTTTAAAGTCTGGGGCCCAGATGATCTGAGTGAAGAAGGTATTGAAGAACGCGATGCCTGGATGCTCAAGGCGAATGAAGACTGGCATGACTTTGGCGATTTAGCCGAAAACTTTAATATGCTGGACCCGATTAAAGCCACGATTGTGACGCCGGGGTTGGACATCAAAGGCAACTTTACGGAGGCCAATGGCATTCCCGCAGCCATTGTGACCAAGTATCTGGCAGAACATGGTGTGATTGTCGAAAAAACTGGTTTGTATTCTTTCTTTATTATGTTCACCATTGGCATTACCAAAGGCCGCTGGAATACCATGGTGGCCGCGCTACAGCAGTTTAAAGATGATTACGACCGCAACCAGCCACTGTGGAAAATATTGCCCGCATTCGTCAAGCAACACCCAAAATACGAGCGCATCGGACTGCAAGATTTATGCACCAAGATTCATGAGGTGTACAAGGCAAATGATATTGCCCGATTAACGACTGAGATGTATGTGTCAGACATGACACCAGCGATGAAGCCAACCGATGCCTTTGCTAAAATGGCGCACCGTGCGATTGACCGCGTGCCGATTGACGAGCTAGAAGGCCGTATTACCGCTGTGTTACTAACGCCCTACCCACCAGGTATTCCCTTATTAATCCCTGGTGAGCAATTTAATGATGTGATTATCAATTATCTGAAATTTGCACGTGACTTTAATGAACGCTTCCCTGGCTTTGAGACAGACGTACATGGTCTGGTTAAAACCGTGATTGATGGGAATAAAACAATCTATTACGTGGATTGTGTGAAGGTTGACACAGATTAGACCTGCTTGCGGCGATAGTGAATATAGCTGTAATCAAGTCCTTTTTCTGAAGTGAAACGCGCATTGGATAACGCTTCCCAATCGCCTAAATCAAACTCAGGCAAAAACGCATCGCCAGCAAAATCAGCATGTACTTGTGTGAGATAAATTTCTGTCGCTTTGTCGATACCTGTACGATATAACGCTGCGCCACCAATCAAAAATGGTTGCTCGTCATCTTTTGCCAGTGCTAGCGCTTCATCAAGAGAGTGCGCTATCAAAGCTCCCTCAACATTATATGCAGGATTGCGTGTAACGATAATGGTCGTCCTGCCTGGCAATAGACGCCCAAGCGACTCATAAGTTTTTCGGCCCATAATGATATGGTGGCCCATGGTCAGGGCTTTAAAACGTTTTAAATCTTCAGGCAAATACCACGGCAGTGTGTTATTAATACCAATCACACGCTGATTAGCCATTGCTACAATAAGAGATAGTGTTTGCATCGAGACATTATACAGCGAAGTTGGCCTAGCCTATGACCAGCTGGCGGCTCCCGAAAAGTGGTCGATATAGACCAATCAGGTTAAATTAAGCCAGAAAAAACCAAATTTCTTCCTAACCTGTAATGCTCTATTTAAATTAGTCTTTTTACATCAAACACTTATATAAAAACCAGAGACTGGCACAAACTTCGCTAGTTATATAGTTGAGGGGCACTATCGCTAGGACTTTTTAGTATTTTTCAATTTAAGGGTTTGTGAATATTAAACTGGGTAGGCTTCTCTCTTGCTTTTTTTCTCATTGCAATGAAACCAAAAATGGCGCTTTGATTAGCGCCATTTTTCCATCTAAGCCTATGGTTAATTGGTCATCACGGCCTTTTCACCTCTGTTAAAAACCAGTTAAGGTCTTCCGACTCTGTAATATCCACACCACAATGCTTCCCTGAAGGGCAATCCAGCTGTTTACCAGTTTTCATTAACTGGTCTAGCTCTGTCATCACCTGATCACAAGCAGTTAGACTAAAGCTTAGCAACATTAATAAACACAAACGACCCGAACGACTGTTTTGCATACTGCAACCCCCAACTGATAAACCGTTTTAAGAAGAGTTGGTTCTTAACAAGCTGAGTAAACAATAGCACAAATTGTGACAAACAAATGAAAAATCAGACTGCGACTTTTGCTTTTATCACGGGATATGGGTCGTAGTCGCTTAACGTGAAATCATCATAGGTGAAGCCAAAAATATCTTTCACCTCAGGGTTTAACTGCATGGTTGGCAACTCACGCGGCGTACGGGCGAGTTGTTCGTTGACTTGATCCATATGGTTGGTGTAAATGTGCGCATCACCTAATGTATGAACAAAATCACCCAGTTTTAAATCGCACACTTGTGCCACCATCATTGTAAGCAAAGCATAAGATGCAATATTAAACGGCACACCTAAAAACAGATCAGCGCTACGCTGATAGAGCTGACAGCTAAGTTGGCCATCTGCGACATAAAACTGAAAAAACGCATGACAAGGTGGCAACTTCATCTGTTCAATGTCGGCAACATTCCATGCAGAGACAATCAAACGGCGCGAGTCAGGATTATTCTTGATCTGCTCAACCACTTGACTAATTTGGTCAACGGACTCACCATTCGGCTTAGGCCAATTGCGCCATTGGGATCCATAAACAGGGCCCAACTCACCATTTTCATCCGCCCATTCATCCCAGATACGCACACCATTTTCTTTCAAATATGCAATATTGGTACTGCCCTTTAAAAACCAAAGCAGCTCATGAACAATCGATTTGAGGTGGACTTTTTTAGTCGTTAATAGCGGAAAACCAGCAGATAAATCAAAACGCATTTGATAACCGAATACCGAGACCGTACCTGTACCAGTTCGGTCTTCTTTTTTGTGTCCATGTGCGAGCACATGGCGTAAACAGTCTTGATATATCTGCATCGTCGTTAGCCTACTTTACTTGCAATATAGTCTTTAATGGCTTGATTGTCAGCAGCCATCACATCAAAACGCTGCGGCAGCTTTTCAATGCCCTCAAGCGCTGCAGGACGGGTTGGAGGCTCACCTAGCGCCTCAACAATCGCATCTTCAAATTTAGCTGGCAAGGCTGTCTCTAACACCAACATTGGCACGCCTGCTGTGCGTTGCTCTAATGCTACTTTAACACCATCCGCAGTGTGCGTATCAATGGTTACATTATACTGCTCCTGAACGGATTTAATCGTTGCCATACGGTTCGCATGATTACTACTACCAGACACAAAGCCATAATCAGCAACTTTGTCGAACAACCCGCCTTCGTTCAAGTCAAAGCTGCCACCTTGGTCCACCTTACCCCATAGCTCACGTACTTTTTCACTGTCACGGCCTACTAGGTCAAACACAAAGCGCTCAAAATTTGATGCCTTGCTGATGTCCATTGAAGGACTTGAGGTGTGATAGGTATTCGCGGAGCCACGTGGGCAGTAAACCCCAGTTTTAAAGAATTCATCCAACACATCGTTTTCATTGGTGGCGACGATTAGTTTGCGAATTGGCAAGCCCATCATACGTGCAATATGACCCGCGCAAACATTACCAAAGTTGCCAGAGGGAACAGAAAAATCGACTTGTTGATCATTCGACGTTGTCACCGCAAAATAGCCTTTAAAGTAATACACCACTTGCGCAACGATACGGCCCCAGTTAATGGAGTTAACCGCGCCGATTTTATACTTGGCCTTAAAGTCAGTATCATTGGAAACCGCTTTTACCATATCTTGTGCGTCATCAAACACGCCATCGACGGCAATATTAAAGATATTCTCGTCTTGCAGGCTAAACATCTGTGCGGTTTGAAAACGGCTCATCTTCTTGTGTGGCGAGAGCATAAACACGCGCACGCCGTGCTTGCCGCGCATGGCGTACTCAGCCGCAGAGCCGGTGTCGCCAGAAGTCGCGCCTAAAATATTCAGCTGCTTGCCTGTTTTATCCAACACATACTCGAATAAGTTGCCTAACAACTGCATGGCCATGTCTTTAAAGGCTAGCGTCGGACCGTTAGACAAACTCAAGAGATATAAATTATCTTCTAGCTTTACGGTTGGCGTGATTTCCGCGGCATCTTGCCCCTCGCGGGTATAGGCGTAAACATCAGCGCGATAGGTCTTATCAATAATGGCTTTCAAATCGTCTGCAGGGATGTCATCCACCAAGCGCTGCATCAACGCAAAGGCTAATTCTGGGTAACTTAAATCACGCAAAGCCGTTAAATCTGCATCACTAAGTTGAGGGTACTTTTCAGGCAGGTATAAGCCGCCATCAGGGGCCAAACCGCCCAATAAAATTT
>SPJL01014999.1_pt1 | contig 16369 bp, 24 predicted proteins | sample 3741751 | NCBI WGS metagenome assembly SPJL01 (sample SAMN10925998, study PRJNA522277) | cold seep metagenome | isolation source: Elba SIP-enriched marine methane seep metagenome, extraction at timepoint T3 | place: Italy: coast of Elba, Mediterranean Sea | reverse complement strand
GTCCTGCGAGGTCTGCAGCGATTATGCAAACTGCTTCGGGCCTGAAGAATAAGAAAATTCTTACAAACCGGTTCGGCCTTGCTTCACATAATTCTTTCTGTACCTATAATTTAGGTAGCTTGGTATTTTGCTGGGTTTCGTAAACTCTACCCAGCCTACTCCAGTGATAAATGTGCGTAGGGCGGAAGGGTCTGAAGGCGGGTGTCTTCGAGCGGCTCGCCTACGGTGACGTGATACAGGCTTTGCAGGGTGTCGCCCTCGATTCCGAGAATACTGTGTACATCGTCGTCGAAAAAACAGCCGATGCCGGTTCCGCGCACACCTGCCGCTTCCGCTTCAAGGTACAGGGTCTGGCCCAGCAATCCGCATTCCCAGAACAGGCGGCGATAATGCCAGGGGTGTTGGTCAATGCTGTCCCGAAACACCGCCAGCATACCCAGGCTGAAGAAACTGTCCGATGCAATGGATTGATGGCAGGATAAGGTTTTCGCCGCCTGCCTTACATCGCCGTGATGCAATAGAGATAGCCCGGGGAATATCTCTTGCGGCTGCCAGCTGAAGCCGGCACTCAAGTTTTCTTTGAGGTATTGGATACCCTGCCCGGATCTTGCCAGGTAATAAAGGCCTGAAGCCAGGTTTTCCACGTTATGTACGAAAAGGCACAGATGAACCGAAGGCGGCCAGTTCCAGCTGCCGAAAGGAGGCTTATTGCCCGGTAAGGTTGCGGCCAGCATACGTAAAAAGAGATCGAGGCTGAGCGAGTTCGCCTGGCTGTTAAAGCGTTGCGCACTGCGACGCTGTCTGATCAGTTGTGTGGCCCGAATCCTGCAGTCGGATGGAAAAAGATTCGAATGATCCGGTTGCCGGTATGCGGCTGCTTCATGATTTTTTTGCGCAGCCCCTGACACCTCCTCAATCACCGGCCATTGATACATGTGATATGCACCCAGCGAACGTGCTTTGCCCTGCCATGCAACCTTTTGAATAAATGTCAACAGTTGTTCCCGCTCGCGGCTGGAGTTGATTTCTACATCACTGTAGCGGATTCGACAAAGCCATTCTGCCGACTCGGTTTCCTCTTCGATAAAATCGGCTTTACGGTCGATCCCGAGCAGGCGTGCGATTTCAATGTCCGAATACTCGTCAAGCATTTCTACCCGCCAGCCCAGTACGGCTGCCGCGTAGCTTAGCGCCGCCAGGGCGTGTCCTGCATCGTGTTGGCAATAGCGGTAGGCGCGTTCGCCGTATTTCCAGGCTTCGCGCCAGTGAATCGAACTCAATCCCAGCAGCAGGGTGCTTTTCAGCGATGAATTATCAAAAGCACAGCGCTGCTCCAGGTGGTGTTCGTGGCTGACGTAATGAAAAAGCCCCTGTGGCAGCTCGTTCGATAACCCATTGATCAGATAGGCTTCCGAAGGATGAAGATTACCGCTGGAAGGGTTGCAGCGCAGCGCCCAACGGTCTGGACCGTATTGTTTCCAGGCGGAAAGACCGAAAGCCAGCTCCAGCAGCAAACCAATATTCTTCCTATTCGGTTCGCACGACGGTATGTTTTGACTCTGATCCAGATCGGCCCAGGCGACATCCAAATTTCGCCCCGGATGCGGCAGCCTAATAACGGGGCAACCCTCATAACGGCGGAAAGGATCGGGCTGATCGTCCCAGTCCAGCGTTTCTGGGCCGCGCGCATAACGCACCAGACTGTGTTTCGTTCTTTGATGATAGTCAGTAACCGTGATCATTCCGTGATTTTTTCAATCTTCAAATCCTCGGTATAACAACCGATGGGTCTTCCAAGATTTAATTGTTCGTCTTCAAAACGGACGAGAAAAACATTTTTTTCCGGCTCTTCTTCAATATAGCCGAGCATAACGATCACGCCCCGCGCCCCGGCTTCAGCCAGCACATCTCCATACTGATGACCCGGCATCGAACCATCATCCACAATCGTATGTGCAGCATAAACTACATCACCCACTTCCAAGTCATCAACATTCATTATTATCCTCGTATGTAGTAAACCTTACAAAAAACCCCGTATTGTTGCCATGTCGCCCAGCAATTTTTATAGTTAATGATTTTTTTAATTATAAATCAATAGGATAAAAATACCATGCCAAATGGCATACAGGTTGCTAAAGATAATTACAAAAACGATGCCAAGCAATCTTCCAGGAGAAAATAATGATTACATTAACAGAAAGCGCAATCAACGCGGTCAGTCGCTTTATCGCTGGTTCCGATAAACCCACGGCGGGGTTGCGTATCGAAGTCACCGACGGCGGCTGCTCGGGTTACCAATACGGCATGAAGCTGGAAGCGGAACAAGGCGCTGACGATAAGGTGATCGGCTTTGGCGGTATGAAAGTATTTGTGGATGCGGGAAGCTTGCCTATGTTGGACGGCATGACCGTGGACTTTGTCGACAGCCTGGAAGGTTCGGGCTTTAAATTCACCAACCCCAACGCTGTAAAAAGCTGTGCCTGCGGCACGTCTTTTTCGACCAGCAATGACGGTACGCCATCCAAAACCTGTTCTTAAGATATCGAGGAAACAGCCATGTGGGATTATTCAGATAAAGTCAAAGATCATTTTTTTAACCCCAAAAATGCGGGTGCCGTTGCCGATGCGAACGCGATCGGCGAAGTGGGATCCATCAGCTGCGGCGACGCGCTGCGGCTTACTCTACGAGTCAATGAAGACAGCGAAATCATTGAAGACGCGGGCTTTCAGACATTCGGATGCGGATCGGCCATCGCCTCTTCGTCGGTACTGACTGAAATCATAAAAGGCATGACCGTCGAGCAAGCCCTGAGCGTCTCCAATCAGGATATCGCTAGCGAGCTGGACGGCCTGCCCCCGGAAAAAATGCATTGTTCCGTGATGGGAAGGGAAGCGCTGCAGGCCGCGGTTGCCAATTACCGTGGTGAAGAATGGCAGGACGATCACGAAGAAGGGGCATTGATCTGTAAATGTTTCGCGGTGGATGAGGCGATGATCGAGGAAATGGTCTGGGCCAACAAACTGCGTACGGTCGAAGATGTCACCAACTTTACCAAAGCCGGCGGCGGCTGTGCGGCCTGCCATGAAGACATTGAAAATATTCTGGAAAAAGTTTTGAAAGAACGCGGTGAAAGTTTCGATCCGGCCGCGGAACCCGTTCCCATGCCGGTTGATGCCTCGAAAGCGCCGATGACCAATCTGCAGCGGATTAAGAGAATCGAGATGGTTCTGGAATCCCTTCGTCCGCAACTCATGGCCGACGGCGGCGATGTCGAACTGGTTGAGGTGATCGAAAACACCGCCTACGTCAATATGACCGGCGCCTGCAGCGGCTGCCAGATGGCGGCGATGACCATAGCCGGCATTCAGCAAAGATTGATGGAAGAAATGGGTGAATTCATCAAGGTGGTTCCGGCTACCGAGATGCCGAAAGCCGCCGTAGCAGGAGCCTGATATGACTGATATATATCTTGACAACAATGCCACGACCAAGGTCGATTCATTGGTCGTAAACGAGATGCTGCCATTTTTTACCGAACAGTTCGGCAACCCTTCTTCGATACATAAATTCGCCGACGGCGTGGCAAGAGCCTTGAAAAAAGCACGCAAGCAGGTACAGGATCTGATCGGCGCCGAACATGATTCGGAAATCATCTTTACCTCCTGCGGTACGGAATCCGATTCCACCGCCATCTTATCGGCCCTGAAAGCGCAACCGAACCGCAAGGAAATCATTACCACGGCGGTTGAACACCCGGCGATACTGAGTCTATGCGAATACCTGGAAAAAGACGGTTATACCATTCACCGTCTGCCGGTAGACCGGGCCGGGCGCATCAACATGGATGCCTATAAAAGCATGCTATCCGACCAGGTGGCGATCGTGTCGGTCATGTGGGCCAACAATGAAACCGGGACCATATTCCCGGTGGAAAGAATGGCCGAGCTGGCTAACGCCGCAGAGGTCATGTTTCATACCGATGCCGTGCAGGCGGTGGGAAAAATCCCAATGAACCTGAAGGAGACCAAAATCGACATGCTGTCGATCTCTGGGCATAAACTGCACGCCCCCAAGGGAATCGGCGTTTTGTATCTGCGCCGGGGCACCCGTTTCAGACCCCTTTTGCGGGGAGGACACCAGGAACGCGGACGACGTGCCGGAACCGAGAATACCGCATCCATCGTCGGTCTGGGAAAGGCCTGCGAACTGGCGCTGGAACATATCGAATTTGAAAACACGCAGGTCAAGGCCATGCGCGACCGATTGGAACGCGGCATAATAGACCAGATCCCGCACAGCTTTATTACCGGCGACCTTGAAAACCGCTTGCCCAATACCACCGATATCGCGTTTGAATACATCGAAGGCGAGGCGATTCTGATGCTGCTGAACAAGGCCGGTATCGCCGCATCCAGCGGTTCCGCCTGTACTTCCGGGTCGCTGGAACCGTCCCATGTGATGCGGGCGATGGATATACCCTATACCGCCGCCCACGGCACGATACGTTTTTCTTTCTCACGCTACAACACGATGAGCGAGGTGGACGAAGTACTGAAGGTGGTTCCGGGAATCATCGCAACGCTGCGCAAGCTTTCTCCTTACTGGGACGGAGACCAACCGGTGGCCGATCCTGAAAAAGCGTTTGCGCCGACCTACGCCTGACAGCCGCTATGAATGCCGAATCCCGATCTATCATTATCGACGACACCACGCTCAGGGATGGAGAGCAGTCCGCCGGGGTTGTATTTTCGCTAACTGAAAAACTGGCGATTGCAAAAAGCCTTGCGGACATGGGAGTTCCCGAGCTGGAAATCGGCATCCCGGCGATGGGAGATCAGGAAAAGGAGGAAATCAACGCCATAGCTTCGCTGCGGCTGCCGTGCCACCTGCTGGTTTGGTCAAGAATGACGGAACAGGACCTGGAGCAATGTCGGCATGTTCGGGTCGATATGGTCGACCTCTCGATTTCGGCCTCGGATCAACATATTCGGCATAAACTTGGAAAGAGCCGTGAATGGGTATTGAAAACCATTCGATATTACGTCAGCAAGGCGCTGGATTTCGGTCTCGATGTGTCGCTGGGTATGGAAGATGCTTCCCGCGCCGATCCCGGCTTTCTGGCATCGATGGCGGAGACGGCGCAACAGGCTGGCGCGAAGAGAATTCGCTTCGCCGATACCGTCGGCATCATGGAACCTTTCGGCGTACTGGATTCCATCCGCCGCCTGAAATCCATTACCGACCTGGATGTCGAAATGCACGCCCATGACGACCTGGGGCTGGCCACCGCCAATACACTTGCCGCAGCCCTGGCCGGCGCGACTCATGTCAATACCACCGTCAACGGACTGGGCGAGCGAGCGGGTAACGCAGCGTTGGAAGAGATTGTCGTCGGATTAAAGCAGCTTTACGGCATTGAAACCGGTATCGATTTGAAGGATTTCAGCCGTTTGTCGGAACAGGTGGCTCAGGCTTCCGGAGACACGATCGGCAGTCGCAAGAGTCTGATCGGCCGCGATGTTTTCAGCCATGAAGCCGGCATCCATGTCGACGGGCTTTTGAAAGATTTGAACAACTACCAGGGCATCGATCCTGCGGTCGTGGGACGCAGCCACCAACTGGTGTTAGGGAATCACTCCGGCAGCAAAGGCGTTATTCATGCTTACCGGCAAATCGGTATCGAATTAAACCGGCTGCAGGCTCAAAACCTGCTTCCGGTTGTGAGAAAGTTTGTCAAGGAGAACAAACGCTCCCCGCTGCATCAGGAGCTCAACCAATTTTTACTTGTACTTTAGAGGAAATCATCATGAAAGAAATGCAGAAAAAGCTACAACCCTCTTCTGTGGATACCAAGAAACAGACGGAAAAAGAACTGCCGTTTGAAGATGACCGCTATCCGGGTTCATTTTTCAAGGTGCCCGGCGTCCCGCGTCCCGGCAAAACCAGCTGGCGAATTTCCTGATTAAGAAGAGTGAATGCCATGCAACCGATTGAAAATAGTCAGTCCTTATGGAGTCAGTTGCAGGAAGATGTTCAGTGCGTTTTTGCCCGGGACCCAGCGGCGCGTAATACGTTTGAAATCCTGCTGACTTATCCGGGCGTACATGCGTTGCTGGTTAACCGCATATGCCATCGATTGTGGCTGACCGGAATGAGATCCTTTGCCAGGATTCTTGCGTTCATTTGCCGCACTCTGACCAATGTCGATATCCATCCCGGCGCCACCATAGGCCGTCGTCTGTTCATCGATCACGGCGCCGGCGTGGTGATTGGTGAAACAGCCGTCATTGGCGATGATGTCACCTTGTATCACGGCGTAACCCTGGGCGGCACCACGTGGAACCGGGAAAAGCGTCATCCAACCCTGGGTGACAAGGTGCTGGTCGGCGCCGGAGCCAAAGTGCTGGGCGCCATTACGCTTGGAGACAACGTCAGAGTCGGCGCCAATTCCGTCGTGGTCAAGGACGTTCCACCCTGCTGTACGGTTGTTGGCATTCCGGGCCGGGTAATTCAAAGCAAGGGAATCAAAATCCAGCTCAACGATGGTATTGACCTGGATCACCATTTGGTTCCCGACCCGGTCGGAAAAGCCATCCAGTGTCTGATCGAACGGATTGATCAGTTGGAAACGGCGCAGAATAAGTTTGCCACGATCGCACAGCAGGAATCCTGCAGTGAATGCGAAGCCGACAATGTCTGCCAGTCACACGAGGAAGCGCCGGTACTTAAAAAAGCGGTAGGTTAAGTATGGACTTGCTTGATTTCGAAGCCAGGGATCTGTATTTCGAACAGGAAGATTCGCCGGAAGTTCAGCAGTTGATCGAGCAGGCCGGATCGGCTTATGAACATGGCGAGGCTGAACTGCCGTTGCTGCAGGCTTTTTTGAGAGCTCCAAATTCATTGAATGTCCTGGTGGCTTTAAACCGGTTTTATTATTACCAGCATCGGCTGTCGGAAGCCTTGCTGATTTCAGAAAAGGCGTTACGCATTATACGCAGCAGATTGGCGTTTCCGGAAGACTGGAATACGCTGGAACTGCAGCATATTACCGAGGCTCCCAAAGAGCAGTTGAGCTGGGTAAGGCTGTACCTGTTTACGCTGAAATCCATCGGTTATTTAAAAATGCGGATGCATCAACTGGAACCCAGCAAAGCCATTTTTGAAAAATTGACGACGGTGGATCGCGAAGACCGTATAGGCGCGAATGGCTTGCTTGAACTGGTCATTCAAAAAATTCGGGATAATTTAGATCAGTGAAAGAGACATGTAGGCTGGATTGAGGCACGAAACCCAGCAATTTCTGACTTATCGCTTAGAAGCTGGGATTCGCAAAACTCAACCCAGCCTGTGGCATATTAGGAGCAGGCTAAGTATTTAACCTGTGACGACTTTCACAAAGCCAGTGCAAACAGTTAACAACTATAAATCGACTACAAACCGAGAGGTCAAATCATGATGCATAAAGAAATAATGGAATCGCTTCGAATCGTGATCCCTATTGTAATATTCGTTATTTTTTCAATCTATATATTAACCAGCGATTCAACCATCGTTGGTCCCTTCTAAGGGAGAAAAACCATGAGTTTCGAAGAAGACCTGGACGAGCTGGAATCGGCTGAAGATTTTTTGCAGTATTTCGACCTGGATTACGATCAGAGCGTCGTACACGTGAACCGCCTGCATATTCTGCAGCGTTTTCATGACTACATCGCGCAATCCGAAAGTGAAATACCCGAGGATGAAGATCTAAAGAAAGCGATATACAACAAATTTCTTCAGCAGGCGTATCTGGATTTCGTTGAATCCGATGCGCAGACCGAAAAGGTTTTCAAGGTTTTTAAAATGACCGAACCGCAAACCGCTTTTGTATCGCTGGATGAAATCAAGTCATGAGACCGGAACGATTCGACGAACAGCGCTTCGACTTTGGAGAGAGCGTTCGCGTCACCCGTAACGTTCGCAACGACGGCACTTATCCGGGCATGGAAATCGGCGATCTGCTGATTCGCAGGGGCAGCGTAGGCAACGTTGTGGAAATGGGCACGTTTTTGCAGGATCAGGTTATCTATACCGTGCACTTCCTTGACCAGGGCCGTATGGTGGGCTGCCGAGCAGAGGAATTGATTCCCGCCGACGCCCCGTGGAGGCCAAGCCGATTTGAATTCAGGGACAAGGTCAAGTGTTCCTCGAAACTGGCGATAAAAGGTGAAATTATCGTAAATCGAGGCTGCGAAGGGGAAATACTGAAAGTACTGAGAGATTCCCAACCGGTTCAATACCATGTGCGTTTCCCCGGTATCACCCTACAGGTTCCCGAAGCTTCTCTGGCGCCTATCGATCACGATCCGGATGAAAATGCGGAGGATTCATGAACATTGCAGACAATCACTTGGTCGAGATTGAACCTTATAGCCTGCTGCGTTCTGCATTAGCGGTGTTTAAAAAAACACCAGAGGAATTAAGCAGGGATGAACTGGATTCCGCTGCCGCTCAGGCGAGAAAAGAATTCGATATTGAAACGAGGGTGTTGAAATCGCCCGAAGCGGCCGGTGTCATCATTACGGACCAGGTTTTGGAGGATGCCGTTCAACAGATATGCAACCGCTTCGAGAACAAGCACGGCTTCTTACAGGCGCTGGAACAGAACGGGCTGAACCTGCGATCCCTTAAAAGCGCCCTGCTGCGCCAATGCAAGGTGGAAAATGTATTGGAAAGTATCGCATCCCGCGCCTCGACCGTTTCTGATGTTGAAGTCGATATTTTTTATCACATGCACCCGGAAAAATTCAGGCGTTCCGAGCAGCGTGGCGCCAAGCATATCCTGATTACGATCAATGACGACTACCCTGAAAATTCGCGGGAAAACGCACTCAAGCGAATTACGGAGATTGCCGAAAAACTAAAGCATAAACCGAATAAATTTTTTGATCTGGCAATGAAGCATTCGGAATGCCCGACTGCATTGCAGGGCGGTGAACTGGGAACATTCGGCAAAGGCCAACTGTTTCCTGAAATCGAGGCCGCCTTGTTCAAATTGAAAGAAGGGCAATTCAGCGGAATCATTGAAACCGAGGCCGGCTTCCATATCGTTCGATGCGGAAAGATCCATAATTCGGAGACAGTTTCTCTGAAAAAGGCGCGTCCCAAAATCCGCAAGCTGATGCAGGAGCGTTTGCGCCGTACTTGCCAGCGGGCCTGGCTGGCAAACCTGCATTCAGCGACCAATCTACTTAACACCCATTCAACCAGAGAGATGCATCATGGCTGAAAATGAAATCAAGCGCTGTTCCTTTTGTGAAATTGAACAATCCCCGTCCATTCCGCTGATTGCAGGAACCAACGGTTATATCTGTGAAGCCTGCGTGCAGCTTGCGAGCCAGGTGGTGAACAGCTGGGGCAGCAAAAAAGCGCTGAAGGAAATGCAGGGCCCTTTGCCCAAGCCGAGGGAAATCAAGGAAAAGCTGGACCAATACGTAATCGGCCAGGAACTGGCTAAAGAGATTTTGTCCGTTGCCGTTTACAATCACTACAAGCGCTTGAAATTCGAAAGCGGTGAAGCCGGGCTGGGAAAACTGGATCAGGATGTTGAAATCGGTAAATCCAATATTCTGCTTATAGGGCCTTCCGGAACCGGTAAAACCCTGCTGGCCAGTACGCTGGCGAAAATCGTAGGTGTCCCCTTTGTCGTGGCCGATGCCACGACACTGACACAGGCAGGCTATGTCGGAGATGATGTGGAAAACATTTTGGTGCGCCTGCTGGATACCGCAGACGGACATTTCGGCAAAGCTGAATGGGGTATCGTCTACATCGATGAAATCGACAAAATCGCCCGAAGTCCGGAGCAGCAGTTCGGTACCCGCGATGTTTCCGGAGAAGGCGTACAGCAGGCCTTGCTGCGCCTGGTGGAAGGATCGCAGGTAAAGGTGTCGAGCAAGAGCCGCCGTAACGACGGCAGCAGCGCGGACCATACCGTTATCGATACACGCAATATTCTGTTTATTGCCGGCGGAGCCTTTCCTAATCTGGAAAAGCATGTGCAAAAGCGTATCCAGCCTAAAGATACGGCCATCGGTTTTCATGCCGCCGTACGGAACCCCGATATCAAACCGGAACTGGAAGAGATGCTCAACGCCACCGAACCGGATGACTTGAAGCGATTCGGTCTGATTCCCGAATTCATCGGACGCTTTCCCATTCTGGCGCCGCTGGAGCCATTGGACACGGATGCCCTGATTCAGGTTCTGACCGAACCAAAAAATGCGCTGGTAAAGCAGTATCAACAGATGTTTGCCTATGAGGGGGTCGATCTGGAATTCAATCATCCCGCTCTCGTTGCCATTGCCGAGAAGGCTATCGCTAGAAACACCGGCGCCAGGGGGCTGCGCAGTATTATGGAACAAATTTTGCGGAGGACTATGTTCGATCTGCCTTCGTACGAAGATGTCGAAAGTTGCCTCATCGATGAACAGGTCGTAAACGGTGAAGCTAAAATTGAATTGATTAAAAACGAATCGCCCCGGCAGCAGGCGGCTCAATAAAGTTTTATTTAGTGCCCGTCTTAAATGACGGGCACTAATCCGATACAAGGATGTATCGGCATTTTCGATGACAACAAGCTATCGAAAATGTAAGGAATCGGAAAATCGCATTTTCCGATTCCGTTCCATAAACATTCCATGGATGGGTGTTCATGGATTCTAATTATTTAGTAAAGGAAAAAATATGAATACAGAAGACCGTATCCGCCAGCAACTGAACGACAATCCAATTATCCTCTATATGAAAGGGGTTCCGGATCAGCCAGAATGTGGATTTTCGGCAAAATCGGTAGCCGCGCTGAAAGCGACGGGAATTCCATATGCCTATGTCAATGTGCTGGGGTCGCCTTTGATCCGTGAAAAACTGCCAAAGATCTCCAAATGGCCGACGTACCCGCAGTTGTTCGTTAACGGAGAACTGATCGGCGGCAGCGATATTATCGAAGCCATGGTGGAAGACGGCAGCTTGCTGCCGGCATTGCAGGAGGCCGTGCCCAATCGGTCCGGCGAAGAGCAAAGCGATCCGGTTTCTCACAACGAAGTCACAAGCCTGATCATACAGGATTATCCGGACGCCCGGATTGATATCGTGGGTGAAGGATGCGATTTATTGATCACAGTGGTCAGTGAAAAATTTTCCGGTCTGAGCATGGTCAAGCAGCAGCAGGGCGTCATGGCGTCTCTGACTGAACCGCTGGCGACGGGGCGGCTGCATGCGGTTACAATAAAGTCGTATACGCCTTCGCAATGGCAGGAAAAGCGGGCGGCAGCCGGGAATAACGGTCTGCTGCAGATTCAGGTTTAAATACGATGCGCTTCGTTTTAAATTACCTTCAGGTTTTTTTATATACCCAACCCACACGATATTGAATAGGAGGCTTTATGACTAAAGTCGGAATATTTTTCGGAACCGATACTGGGACGACAAGACGTATCGCTAAAACGATTGCCAGGACAATTGGGAGAGAAACGGCGGATAAGCCGGTCAACATTCGCAACGCCGAAGTGGCCGATCTGTTGAATTATGAAATATTGATACTCGGAACGCCCACCTACGGCGACGGGGAACTTCCTGGAAAATCCACCGGAAACATGACCGAAAGCTGGGAGGAATTCCTTCCCAAAATGAAAGGAACGGATTTTACCGGAAAGAAAGTGGCGCTCTATGGTCCTGGCAATCAAAAAAACTATACCGGAAATTTCGCTAGTGCATTGCGCTATCTTTACGATGCATTTACTGAATGCGGCGCCGAAATTATTGGCCGCTGGGATATCGGAAGTGAATATAATTTCAAGCAGTCCGGAGCCGTTATCGACGAACAATTCGTAGGACTGGTGCTGGATGAAGAAAACCAGCGCGAACTGACCCAGGAACGGCTGGATATCTGGCTGAACATGCTCGAGCCATCATGGTTCTAGGTGATGCTTGAAGAAAGGGCTTTGGTCACTCGAACCGATCACAGGTTCGTCTATGTGAAAAGCATGCAAAGCAGCGCTTGCACACAATGCCTGCAAAAACAAAACTGCAGCACGGCGCTTTACGCAAAACTCCTGCCCAACCGGGAAATGGCGTTAATCAGCCCTCTGGACCTGAAAGCCGGAGACCGGGTGGTTGTTGGAATCGAGGAAAATCATCTGCTGCGGGCATCTTTATTCGTATATTTGCTGCCGTTACTGATAATGCTGATTCCGGTGGGATTTTTTGAAGGCTCGGAACAAGCTTCAGCCCTGCTTGCTATTTTCAGTATGTCGGCCGGTTTATATCTGATTCATCGCTTGCAGCGGCGTTTTACTCAACAATTTTTGGCGCCTCCGCAGATTATCAAAAAACAGTGATCGGCCATGAATATATGGGCGATCGACAAGGAATTGAGAATCAAGCATTTTCTCATCGAGCTGGTGCACAGATACGGGGAAAATACTTTTTCTTTATTTGAACATCCAAGCCAGTTTCAGGCGGTAGAAATTTACCTGACCGATTTTCCTGAAACCAGCGCCTATATTTACACGTTCTCTCAACTGGATGAAAAATATGCTGTTGACCTGAAGTTTCCCTTCCCGGAAAACGATATTATCGGGCAAAACGAGAATCTTGCCCTGGAACAATTATTCGAGATTCTTCGCATTCATTTTTCGATTTAACACATGAATACAGAAGCTTATCAGATACGCTGCTTTACCAGCTACAGCGGGATCGCCCTTCCTTTAAAACTGGTCAGCGAAATACCTGAAGAAGACATGCGTAATCGCAACACCTACTTCCAGGGATTCTTCGATCAGCAAAATCGTTTATGTATATGCCGGAAAATTGTATATGGTGAAACCGAGTTCGAACATCGCTACACCTATTACGACAACGGCAACCTCAAACAGGCTTTGATCAGCGAAGACGAAGAGGAATTTACTCAGCGTGATTATGATGACCAGGGGAATCCTGTTTAATCAGTTATTATTATCAAGTCACAGTATTGGATCCTGAAAGCATCGTAGTACCTTTCCTGATTAGCTTTTTCTGTCAGATCGTGCATTCGTTTTTGAGTTCTATATCCATCCCCCTAAAAACGGAACATCGTTTGAATATTGCCAGCGAAGGCGGAACTTTTTTCTGCAGGCAATATTTGGCGGCCAGTTTCGTTAGCCCCTTGATTTCACGTCCGGTGGCTTTTGGGAAAATATCGGCCAAGTCCGAGGTTAAGCCGGCTTTGATCGGCAGACCGAATTGTTCGGTCATGACCTGCCAGATTTTGATCCGGTCCTTTCGGCCGGGCGGGTGGTATCGGATCATCGCGGCCTGAGTGGACATTTCAGGTCCCGCTTGCCGATAGAGATTCTGCAAAAAACCGAGTTCTGAAGAAGATAATTGGTTAATCGGAATCTCCGCCTTATTCCCGAAACGTAGTTGCTCTTTTAATTGGGTCAGTTCCGGATAATCAGTGACCATCGCGTCTACATAGCTTCTTTCAATGTGAAGTTTCATGATCTGATTCCTTGCATTCCTAAGCGTGATTTTTCAGCTCGGCAATTTGTTAAGACCCCAAGCGATCGGCTTTAAGAATAATCTATCGTTAAACATCATGTTCTAAAGGTTTTTTCTAAAACATAAAGGTAACGATGGCTTGAAGCATGCCATCATTGATGACGGGCACGGCCAATAACGAATCGACGGATACAGGGCTGGAAGTAGAGCCGGATAAATGTCCTTGTCCTATTTCCGGAACCCCGGTAAGCCAGGTATGTCCCAGCAATCCTTCGCCTTTTTCTATGTTTTTCGATTCGTATAGTCGGATCGAGTCGTCATTATCAACGCCATACGAGGTCAGACAGGACAATTTTTCATGATCTTCATCCGGAAGCCAAATCTGCAGCCTCTTGGCAATCGGCGTCGTCTTGGTGGAAAGAAATACCATGATTTCGACCCGCTCTTGTTGTAATGACAGGGGGATCCCGATGCCGGTTGTGATTCCTGCGTTTTTGGCGTCCCTCCCCCTGATGAAAGAAGTGGAATTGCCCAAATCCTCCATTAGAACCGGCTTCTCTTTTTCCCATACCTGGCCAGGCAATCCGAATCCTTTCATGATCTTGGTTTTTCTGGAAATAAATTCGAAATATTCCAATGTTCCATAATAGCCGTCGATCACTCCTAATTCATTGTCTCGGTCGGGATCGTTGGCCCAGACTTCAATCGCTCCGGCATGATCGTCGTCATCGCCGCACAAAAAGACAATAACCGCCAACAAAAACTCGCCGGAAAAAACCGGCAAGCCGATTGCACATTTTAATCCAGCCTGCTGAGCCTCTTCGGTGCGTTCAAAATAAGCGTCTTCCAAATCGGTCAGCACAATGGGATGGCCGAATTCCCAAACCGTGCCTGGCAATCCTTCCTGATACGCAAATTTTTTCTTTTCACTGATGGCCTTGAATTCCGTAAACTCGCCGTATATGCCATCTTTTAATATCAGGTGCGTGTGTTCTTTGTTGGGAACCCATATTTCAGTGATCTTGATAAATGTTTTCATAATCGAATTAGGCCTTTTAGTCTTTCGTGTTCTTTAAATATTCAGCAATGTCCGGGCCAAATAAAATATATTCCCTTCAAATTCGAATGATTACCCGTTCAAGTTATCGATTCCTGCAATAATTTTTCAATCAACAAGCGTGAGCGATTTCTCGGAAAAGAAAATACCCTGTTCCTCTTTAACGATCTTTAACGATTGAAGTTTTTGTCCGGCGCAAATGGGACTTAGACATTCACCGGTAGTCGGTTCAAAAACAAAACCATGCATGGAACAGCGCAGCAATTTACGTTCACTGTCAAAAATGGTGTCTTCCTGGCAATCCAGAGGCCTTTGCATGTGCATACAATGGTTGATATAGGCATACGCAACGTTCTGAAACTGAAAAACGATAGCGGAGGTGGTGCGATTCTTGTATTGTATTTTACGAACCAAATAATTCGAGTTATCCAGCTCATCGCGGGTACAAATGAAGGGGTGTTTCGATTTATCCATGCTAAAATTAACAGGCCCGGTTTATGTATGGTCGTTTAATTCCTTTCTCAATCCGAGCAGCCCGGTTTTGTTCCAACCCGACAGGCCATAAAAGTTCAAAGTGCTTTGATTGGTATGGTCTGCCAGCAATTGCAATCGGGTAAGTCCTTGCCGTCTGGCCCATTCCCCAATAGCGAATAGCAGTTTTTTACCTATACCGTACCCCCGTTCCTGTTTATCGACGATTAAATCCTCAACCAATCCTGCATTGGCTCCTTCCGCCGTGGATACCATCTTTTGCACCGTACACATCCCGACCACATTTTGCTGTCGTTCCGCTACCAAAACGCAGCAGCGATCATCGGTAATCAGCAGTTTAAGCCCTTTCCTTTGTTTTTCTTCGTCAAAAGTAAAATCTTTTTCGATTGAAAACAGATCCTCGAGCAGATCGACAATGGCGACGATATCTTCAAACCGGGCGCTTCTGGTCGTTACACTCACTGTTAATGCCGATAAGGAATCGTTATCGGAAGAACGCTTGGCATTCGGACCCCGGGTCATTGATTTTCTGTAATTTCAGCAGGTAACCGGTTAGTCAGTACCTTGTCGATCAAACCGTATTCGACGGCATCGTCGGAACTTAAAAAATTGTCTCTATCGGTGTCTTGCTGGATTTTTTCAATCGGTTGGCCGGTATGCCGTGCGAGAACCCGGTTCAGTCTTTTCCGGATGTTCAAAATTTCCTCGGCGTGGATGGCGATATCCGACGCCTGTCCCTGAAAACCGCCCAGTGGCTGATGAATCATGACCCTGGAATGGGGCAGACTGTAGCGTTTCTCCTTTGAGCCAGCGGTCAACAGCAATGCCCCCATACTGGCCGCCTGACCGATGCACATGGTGCTCACATCGGGTTTGATAAACTGCATCGTATCGTATATGGCCATACCCGACGTTACCGATCCTCCCGGAGAATTGATGTACAAATGAATGTCCTTATCGGGATTTTCCGATTCCAGAAAAAGCAACTGGGCAACGACCAGATTGGCCATGTAATCCTGAACCGGGCCGATCAGGAAAATCACCCTTTCCTTGAGTAGTCTGGAATAGATATCAAAAGAGCGTTCCCCTCTCGCGGTCTGCTCGATTACGATCGGCACCAGGCCGGTCGCCTGAGGATCCGATCGGGAATTTCGCAAATCAAACACGTTGTCTCCTTTTTACGTTCTCTATGCTTCGGCGGAATAGTTGAAGCGTTTGCGCTGTTCGGCGGAAACCCCCAAAATTTTGGCGAACCAAGGCGGCGGGGCCTCGAAAACCGATTGAAACTCTATTAACTG
>SPJL01003602.1_pt1 | contig 16384 bp, 15 predicted proteins | sample 3741751 | NCBI WGS metagenome assembly SPJL01 (sample SAMN10925998, study PRJNA522277) | cold seep metagenome | isolation source: Elba SIP-enriched marine methane seep metagenome, extraction at timepoint T3 | place: Italy: coast of Elba, Mediterranean Sea | reverse complement strand
GTTTAACCAACGAGTCTGCTCTTTCTTTAAAATGACCAGCCATGTCTCATCCTTAATGGTTTATTGACCGAAAAATCGAAGGTCTCTTAAGTATACGCAATTTAGGTTGGCGGGCCAGTTTGGCCAGTCAGGTTTCCAGGTGATATCGATATCGTCAGAACGAACACTGTAAATGGCGCGCCCGAGAGGATTCGAACCTCTGACCTTCGCCTTCGGAGGGCGACACTCTATCCAGCTGAGCTACGGGCGCTTGATCGGATATCTGTCCGACAAACCCGCCTTATATAGAGGGATCGGTCAGAATACCAGTTCCAATTTCCAGGATTTATTTCGGGAGTTTGGCAGCCTCTGCGGCGGCGGTCGGGTGTCCATCTTCTGCGGCTGCAAGAAATAGAATGCGCGCCTTCTTCAAGTCCTTGCGGATTTGAACCCCGTCACGGAACCGAATTGCGGCGTCGAAAAGGCGGTCTGCGGATTTGTCACCTTCGCGGCGGCGGATCTCTTCAATCGAGCGCTTTAAGGTGATGTCACGGTCAAGGGCAACCGCTTTCGCGCCGGCCCCGCTTTTGATCTGATATGAAAAGTACCCGTTTAATGCCTTCAACAGCGCCGGCACATCGGGATTCAGGTCATTCCAATAGACAAGACTATCGCGGGCCTGTTTTGCTTGATAGGCCTTAAAGGGGCGGCACCAATGGCGCTCGAGGGCTTTGCGAAACTTGATGATCCGGCTGGAGCGTTTGTCGAGTTTCAGGCCTTGATAGACAGCCTCCTCATAAAGCACCGCGCCACATTCCAGATCAATGCGGCGGACCTGTTCCAGAAATCCATCCAAATGCTGTATTCCATGGCCCAATAATTCATGCGCCAGGATTGCGACAAGTTCTTCATGGGTCCATTTGATTCCAAAGCGGCTGATGATGGTGAACAGGCGCTTTTTCCCCTGACTGGGGTCGTAGTATTCCGGTAGGAAGGCGCCGAGTGTGAGCGCTGAGCCTTCCGAGCCAGGAAAGCTCGGATCGTAAACAATGATAACGTCACCCGATTTTTTCAACCGGTTGAGTGCCTTGCGGGCATAGGTGCCGGTCTTTTGAAGCTGCTCAAAGGCTGCGATCAGTTTCTGCAGGCCCTCTTCGGCAGGCATGATCGGCATTTTGTAATCGGCGCCTTTTGGTGCCGGAACAGCGGCAAGGGAAACTCCTGCAAATTCGATAAAAACAGTCCCGTCTGACTGCCGATTGATTGTTGCGGCTGTGAGTGATCTGGGTTCACCCAATAGAAGGACGAAGCTGGCGAGAAGGAACAGAGCATTCACCAGGAATGGGATGCGCTTCCCCACTTTGCTTGTCGGCATTTTCCCCAAGCCCTTACTATTTGGCCCATTCGAAAGCGTGCATCAAATGGTTGAATGCCGGAGAGTATGCGGGGCTTCTTCTACTTGATCAAGCCAACTCAAACGGTGAGCAATGGGTCTTCGATCCGTCGATCCTCGCCCTTGTAATTAGAAGATTCTAATCGCCGGCGGTCCGGACCGAAGTAATCGCCTTCGGTTGCAACGAACTGTCGGGGGTGCTCAATCAGCGAGACGAGGCGTGTATAAATCTGTGACGGAGAGACCGGTTTGGTCAGGAATTCTGAAATTCCAAGATCCCGCGAAGCCAGGACGCGGCTGATTTCCGCATAGGCTGTTAACATGATGAAGCTTGTGTATTTGCACTTGCTGTCTTCACGAGAGCGAAGATTTCGGACGAGATCAATCCCCGTACCATCCGGCATATCCCAGTCTGAGATAACGATGTCCGGTTCAAACTGTTGTGCGACCTCATAGCCCTCATTACCAGAGCTTGCGCGCGCAACTGTTCCCACACCGAATGATTTCAGTATTTGTGATACAAGACGTAAGATAAAAGCACTGTCATCGACGACGAGGACTTTCAGATTGCGAAAATCTGGTTTTCTTAACGCACTCATGGTTCACACCTCCACCCAAGCGGCGACGCCTTAACTCTCCCTAAAATTGGCGATACGCCTATGCTCCTCCCAAAGCTACTCTCTAGGATATGGGGGCGGGGGTGCATAAAGTAAGGCTGTATGTCGCAGATATGTGACAAATGTCACACATTCGAATCTCAGGCGAAGGGCGCCTGGCGAGAATGGATTTCGATTGTCTGAGAATGTTAGGCTGGAACGCACGCTGGCAGAGACAGCTTAAACGATCATGCCAGTTCTTTGTCGACCGCGATCTCTAGCGCCTCTGCCACTTGTTTGCTAACGGCATCGCCGTCACTTTCCGTACGTTCCTTCAAAACGATACGCAAGGCTTGCAGATGTTGTTCGATTAACGCGGCTTTGACCTGCTTCGAAGGTTCATGGTCGATGATGTAGCGGCAGAAAGACGTGCCAATCCGTGTGATTAGCGGGTACCCCAGTGTCGTTCCCTGGCCACGCAGATTGTGGATGCGGCCAAATAGCGGATCCAGATTGGCCTGACTTGGGTTTGCCTTATAGGCGGCCATCAAGACATCAATCTCATCCAGCTCTTCGCCCAGCATGCCTTCAAATTCTTTTGCGACAGCTTCAACGGCTGCATCAGCCCGTTTCAGGGCCTCGTCTTGCGACAGGCCACCCACTGGGGGAACCTTGTCCGCCAGTGCCGGGCCTTTTGAGAATTCAGCCGAGTCGGTTTTACCGATTGGCTTGCCGTCCGAAGTGCTCATGAGAGAGTTCCGTTACCTTGACTGGCCTATATCATCGCGAAATCGTCTTCAGCGCGGCGTTCTTCACCCTTGTAATCGTTATTGGCGATCCGGCGGCGATCCGGACCGAAATAACCTTCCATAGAGCGGACGAAAGGACGCGGTTTTTCAACGATTGAAATGAGGCGGGAATAGATACCTTTTGCCGAAACTGGCTTTGTCAGGAATTCGGTAATGCCGAAGTCTCGCGCGGCCACGACGCGGCGGCGTTCGGCAAACCCTGTCAACATGATGACACTGACATATTTGCACTTACTTTCTTCATCGGTCCGCAACCGACGGATCAGTTCCGGTCCACCGCCATTTTCCATATCCCAATCCGAGATCACGATATCCGGCTCAAAATCTTGGGCCAATTCATAGGCTTCGATACCTGAATGGGCTTCTTGTATCGCGCCGACACCAAAAGACTTTAGGATCTGTTGGACAACGCGAGTCATGAACTTACTGTCATCCACGACAAGAATACGCAGATACTTGAAATCGTACTTTTTCGGTATCGCCATGGTTAAGCGCTCCGCCCCTGCTTATTCAATAGGCACACGATGTTCTGAGATTTCCCGAACATAGGATGCCGCCCCCATTTTGTCAGCCGTTGCCATGAATTTCCAACAAGAATCCTATGGCAGGGTATATTGCGCGCCGACTATACTTCAATTCGCTTTGGGTTGGAAAGCCTTGGAAAACATGAAGTGTTTCGGGCGCCGTTGAGCAAGAAAACACCCGCCGGAGGAACCCCCGGCGCGCGATTTATTCATACTCAATCCGTGGGCTTGTGTGCCTGTTCGACCTCTCCACCATCAGCGGCCGGGCCTGACCCGATAGTCACCATTTCTGAAATTCTATGTTACATCTCTTGCGGACAAATCAATAGGCGGAAGGAAACGTGATGCTTTCAAGGCGGTGGTTTGGGCAAACGGGGCTCGCGTCTCTCGGAGGCGCGATGTTGGTGAAAGGGCTCGGTGTCAGCGGTGCCTGGGCGTCTTCTCAGAGTTCCGGCTACTTCGTGCCCGCCGAAGATCTGCCGCATGCGATGACGCTTATGCAATGGCCGGCGTCCTTAGCGCCTTATTACTCCCGGCAGCATCGTGATGGAGCACAAGCCAAGATAGCGGAGATCGCCAATATCATTTCTGAATTTGAGCCGGTTGTCATGTTGATGGATGGCGCGCTTGAGACGTCGGCACGCCGAAAACTGTCAGACGCTGTCGAGATATGGAATATCCCAACCGAAGACTTATGGTGCCGGGATTCCGGGCCGGTTTTCGCAACGGATGGCAATGGCAATCTGGCGGTCACACATCTTAACTTCAATGGGTGGGGTGAACGATGGGGCGATGGCACGGATATGGAGATTGCGATCCGTGTTGCTGAACGACTGGGGCTGCCGCTGCTCGACAATGGTTTGGTCGGGGAGGGCGGCGGTGTTGAGAGCGATGGGGATGGGACACTCTTGGCCCATGAAAGCTCTTGGGTGAACGCGAACCGAAATCCCGGCCTATCCCGCCACGACGTCGAAAGCCGCCTGCTCGAAGCCTATGGCGCGGATAAGATGATCTGGGCACCGGGGCTCAAGGACATGGATGTGACGGATTATCATATCGATTCCCTTGCCCGTTTCGTTGCCCCTGGACATGTCGTGATTCAAATCTGGGATGGTGTTTGGGCGGGTGATCCCTGGTCAGCGACGAACTATGAAACGTTATCAGTATTGGAAGGCGCAACAGATGCAAAAGGCCGCGCTCTAAAAATCACCCGCATCCCGGAACCGGATTTGGAGAACTGGACCGCGAGCTATGTGAATTACTATGTCTTCAATGGCGCTGTGCTGGGGTCGACTACCTTGGATGAGCGTGCCAATGCCGAGGCCAAGCGTATTCTCGCGGATCTCTACCCGGATCGTGAAATCATGCTGATTGAAACGGAAGTGCTAGGCCGCAATGGTGGGGGCATTCACTGTGCGACACAGCAGATGCCCAAGGTTTAACCGGGCCTCTTGATTAGGTCTAAAAAGAACCGAGCGTCGATCCCGACAGGGTGTTCCCAGTGTCGCATCCTCTGATCATGCCAAGCTGACAAGCGCGTTCCAGCGATGAGGCGCCGTTGGCCGTTGCGTTGACGGTTTCCAAGGCAACAACAGCGGAGCCAACGAACAACAAGGCGACGAAACCGGCGAGCAGGAATTTACTGCGAAACATCATTCTCTCCATCAGTTCTTCAGCCATATGCAAGAAAGAACCATGCCAAATCAGTGTTGCATTGGAATGTGAGTAGATTCGGAAATTTTGGCCAGTGCCCGCCGTCACACCGTCTTTTTGTCGAGTGACGACAGTGCTAGGCTTCGGCGAATGCCGGGGGTTTAGTTTTTTTGGGGGGGACTGCCGTGTTGGGGCTTCGTGGAGCGTTATTTTCGATTTTCTGCGCGGCGATGCTGGCGTGTAGTCTGGCAGGGATGTCCGAAGCCCGTGCCGATGCATCGGCTTATTGTAATGCCTGGGTCAATTCCCTGATCCCGACCAGGACCGCACCGGAGCATGAGAAGACCCGGGTAGAAGTTGGATTCTGGCCGATTGAGATTGGGGAAATCGACGACAAGAATCAGACATTCTTTGCTGATTTTTATATGGCGCTGCTCTGGTGGGATCCGCGCCTTGAATTTGAGGAAATGCGCTTTCAGGACGCGACGGGCACTGATCTGGGACCGGCGCCGGATGAATGTGACCTCAACCCGAAATGGATCGAAGAAGAAGACCATATCTGGAATCCGTCGCTGGAGTTTCTGGCGTTGCGGGGTGATCCTTCCGTGCGTGCCCAACGTTTGTTGGTGGAATCGGATGGCTCCGTTTTTTATGAGGCGCGGTTTGCCGGGACCTTCAAGGCGAAGTTTGATTTCACTCACTTCCCTTTTGATACGCAGATCGTCAAATTTGCCGCCCAGCCTTTTGATGAAACGCATTCTGTCTTTCTGGCACCCTATGAAGATTATTTCGAAGGTCTGGAGCCAGAAACCTTGATGGAAGGGGCCTCAGAGCTTGATCTCCTGGATTGGTATCTGCAGCGCGTTTCGATTGGGGAGGAGACCATTCGCTGGGGCGATGAACCCTATTCTCGGATTACCTACGCACTGGAACTTAAGAGAAAGCCGCTATTCTTCGTGCTCAGCTTTTTCTTGCCGGTCCTGATGTTGGTGGTGCTGGCCGGCGCCGTTTTCTGGATGGCGCCCAGGGAGACAGAGACACGGATTAATCTATCAGTGACGTCGCTGCTCACCCTTGTTGCGTTTAATCTGATCCTCCGCGATCAGTTGCCGGATCTGCCCTATTCGACACTGGCGGATGACGTAAACTCCATCTCGCTTCTCTATGCGATTATCGCCGTCTTTGTGGTGGTGTTCATTCACGTGCTGAAGAACAAGCGGCGGGACGACTGGATCAAGCGTATCGAGCCATTATTGCGTTTCGGCTTTCCGATATCTTATGCCGGTATCGTTGCGTTCTTGTTCATCCAAGCCGGGGCGTATCTGGCGTAACTGGCTCTATGCTCCAGCGGCGCGGGTATCGAGGATCAGGCGTGCCTTCCGGCCATCCAGCTCGATCTGTGCTTTCAGGGCATCGAAGCTGTCGAATTTCTGTTCCGGGCGAATGAACTCGATCAAGGCAACGCGGAGATGTGTGCCATAGAGATCCCGTTCGAAATCGAATAGGTGGATTTCGAACAGTTCTTTCAGCCCATCGACAGTCGGACGCTTGCCAAGGTTGGCAACGCCGTCGATCCACATGGCTTCACCGGGCCTGCCGGTCTCGACGCCTGCCCGGACGGCATAAACACCATAGGCAGGGCGGATATAGTCACCAATTTTCAGATTGGCCGTTGGGAACCCAATGGTGCGGCCGCGTTGGTCACCATGGATCACTTCGCCCTCAATCTCAAAAGGCCGCCCCAGCAAAGCCGCGGCGTGGCCCGGTTGCCCGGTTTCCAAGAATTCCCTGATCTTGGTTGAGGAGTATACAGTGCCATCACCGGCAGCTTCAGGGTCAACGACTATGGTCTCGAACCGGCTGTCGGCTTTTAGTAGGTCAACGTCGCCATCACGCCCTTTACCAAAGCGAAAATCATATCCGACGATAACAGCGGAAAGACCAAGCCCTCCAACCAGAATCTGATCGATGAATTCCTGACCGGTCAGGCTCGAAAGGGCCTTGTCGAAGGACAGGCATACCAACAAGTCGATACCCAGCGCTTCCAGGTGGTGCGATTTGTTCCGGAATGGCGTTAGACGAAAACTGTCGGCGTCCGGCTGAAAGAACTCTCGCGGGTGCGGTTCAAAGGTAATGACCGAGAAGGGTACAGATCGATCCGCAGCTAAGCGTGCCGCCTGGCCAATGACAGCCTGATGCCCGCGATGGACACCGTCGAAATTGCCAAGTGCGGCGACTGCCCCCCGGCTCTGCGGTGGGCAGTCGTCGTGATGTCGTAAAAGCTGCACGGATGCTCATCCCCGAAAATCAATGATCGAGGCGAAGACTACCCGAGCCCGGGGCGATCAAAAAGCCCCGGGGCGTATGAAACGTAAAAGACCTTAGCGGCCGAACAGACGACGCAGGCCTTGGCCAGCCGGAGCGGTGTTTGAAACGACCGGAGCCGGGAAGATGCGCAGGTTAAGCCGCATTTCGCCCGCATGTACGATCCGCATGAAGCTGGTAGCGGACGGTGCAAGGGTTTCGACGATGAACTCGGCGGCATCGGAGGACGATTTGAACATGACAGTGTTCCTTCAAGAACAGGGTTTCTTTATCCCGGTCTTAGCGCCCGCCCTCCTATCGTTGGAATTCCTGTTCCGGGCGCATTCCGTTATCTGCGCAGATAGGGCGTTTTCAGGCCGAGCACAAATGCGATCGCTGCATTCCCGTCCTGCGGAAATAGCATAGGTGATTGCTGGTGATGGTTGGCTTACAAAAAACGATCAGGGAAGTCGGAGAAAATGCTGGAAACACCCCAGTCAAACAGGCGTTGCGCCTGATCTGGATCATTCACTGTATAGCACCGAACCGCGATGCCAGCTTCCAGGAAGGCCGTGGTTTGTGCCTCATCCAACCGCCCAGCATTGCAATGTGCCGCGCGGGCATTCAGGCGACCGTGATGATAGGCCCATTCCTCCGGTATATCCCACCAGAGGATCGCATAGTCGAGATTGGGGGCGGCAATGACCGCTTGTTCCAACGCCGTCAATGAGAAGGAGGAGACAACCGGTGGCGGCAGTTCAGTCGGCCAAAGCTCCCATGTCTGGTGAGCCACAATCTTGCCGGTATTGCGCTCATAGCCTCTAACCGGCTTGATCTCGACATTGCCACCCATGCCTGTCTCGCGCAGCAAGGCGATGGTCTCGTCCAGGGTCGGCACTTGCTGCCCGCGATAGCGATCTGCAAACCAACCGCCGGCGTCCAGCCTTCTGATCTGCGCCAAGGCGGTTTCGGCAACAATACCGGTGCCATCCGTTGTACGATCCAGTGCATCGTCGTGATGGATGACGATTGCCTCATCATCCGACAGCATGCAGTCAAATTCCACCCAGTCACAGCCGAGCTCATGGGCTTTCCGGAAGGATGCCAGCGTGTTTTCCGGTGCATGGCCCATGGCGCCCCGATGCCCGATGATACGCGGGACATCATTACGCGGGGGATCGTCGAACAGGCGATCTGTCATGCTGCGGGTTTTCTCATCTGTTGTTCCTCTCCCTCAAAACGCTCATCGGGCAGGTCGTGAAGGCCACCATCAACAACCGTATTTGTGAAACGCCGATCTTCACTTTCCAAGCGCCATGAGAGCATTTTCCGGGCGGCTTCCAAGGCGACATCGCGATAAGCGGGGTCATCCGCGACGTTGGTCAACTGCTTCCGGTCGGTTTCTAAATCGAACAGGAGCGGCGGCAGACCGCCGGCAAACTGAACATATTTATAGCGCTCTCCGCGCATCACGGCGATACCGCATTGATCGGTGCGGATGCCAAGCGCCGTTTCGGCCTTACGGTTGAGCGGTTCACCGAAATGGAATTCGAATGCGGCGAAGTCGCGCCAATCCGCGGGCTCTTCGCCCTCAATCCATGGGGTAAGCGGCGCGCCGTCACATTGACCGGGGACGGCACCGCCCAGAAGATCCAAGACTGTCGGCGTGACATCAGGGGATCCGGTGAAGGCCTCTACGATCCGGCCGCGATGACTTTCGGCCTCCGGGCGCGGGTCACGGATGATCAGCGGGATATGATAACTTTCATCCCAATAGCCTTGCTTCGACATCATCCAGTGATCGCCCATCTGCTCGCCATGGTCTGAGGTTAGAACGATCAGCGTCTTGTCGTATTCTCCGGTCGCTTTCAGGTGATCGACGATCCGGGCGAAATTGTCTTCGACCTCGTTGATCATGCCGTAATACGTTGCCTTTGTCTGGGCCAGCAAAGCGTCGTCAATCTCTGCGCTCAGGATGCTGAAGCCCCGATAGGCACCGGAGGCGGAGGACGGCCCGCCAACCGCATAGGTCTCAATCCGATGGCGCGTCCAGGGATGCAGGGCTGCTTCTTCCGCCGGAGTGGACGCCCGAACGGGTGCCGGCATATCGGCAGCGTCATAGCGCGCATTATAAGGGGAGGAGGCTGCAAAAGGTGGATGCGGCGTCAGATAGGACACATGGGCGAACCAGCCTTTGCCCTGTTCAGCCTTCAAGTAATCAAGCGTCTTGTCCGTCAGCCAGGCACTTTGCGTATCTTCAGTTTTTAGTGGGATCGGTGGATAGGTATAGGCCTTTCCGGGGGTCTTCTCCGCTTCGTCGGCATCGGGGGCAAAGAGATCCCACGGATCGTCAGGAATGTCATAGCCGCGCTTGCGGAGGTCATCGGTCCAGAGGCTCATATCGTCATCGAGCCGACAGAGCCGGGTCATGCCGGGCAGCACGCCTTCATAGGTATCGAAGATCTTGTCATCGGATTCGCGCCCGGTCGGATCGGGGGAGATGTCGGTATAGCCGAAGAGCACCGGGTCCCAACCCAATTTCCGGGCCTCTAGGGCCAGATTTGTGAAATGATTGGCCAGCGGCGTGCCGTTTCTGAGCGCCCGATGATTATGCTGATAGGTTCCGGTGAAGAGCGAGGTGCGACCAGGCCCACAGGGACAGGTTGCTGACCAGTGGTTCCGGAAATACGTGGCATCCCGGACCAACGCATCGACATGAGGGGTTCGCAGGATCGGGTTGCCACCGATGCCGACACAATCACCGCGCCATTGATCAAAGGTGACGAAAAGGACGTTCTCGATTGAGCTCATGACCGCTCTCTCCTTAATAGCTTGAACGCGGAAAGGCGCTCACGGGAAAGCGTGGGACTATGCGGTGGACCGGTTACGCGGTTATTACGTAACCGGATGCTGCCTCTGCTTGATAGGGCCTTATACGATCCTGTGCGCGATGCTGGCAATATAGGCGATGTAACCGCCAACGAGCAAAAGCCCTGCACCGCGTCCGATGGTGAAGTTTCGCACGAACAACAGCGCCATCACGCCTAAGGTGACACCAAGCATAACCCACATATCAATGCCTTGAATGACCGGGTCGACCGGTAGCGGCTTAATCAGTGATGTCACACCAAGGATCAGCAGGATATTGAAGGCGTTTGAGCCCATCACATTCGCGATGGCCATTTCGGTCTGTTTGCGCGCTGCGGCAATTGTGGTCGCGGTCAGCTCCGGCAAAGACGTGCCCAGGGCGACCATGGTCAGGCCGATGATTGATTCTGGGACTTCCAACGCCCGGGCAATCCCAACGGCGCCTTCGACAAGGAAATGAGACCCAGCGACCAGCCCAACAATACCGATCAACACATATCCATAGATAAACAGAGGTTTCGTTGGCGCTGATTCCAACTCTTCGAGTTCATCTTCATCGCCTCCACCGCTCGCCTTATCCTGACGATAGGCATAGATCATGGCGGCAACCAAAATGACCAGCATTGCGACGCCCTGCCACAGCACGATGATTCCCATCATGCCGAGAATTACCAGGATTACCGTCGCCCCAACCATCAGGGCACCATCCCGCAGGGCTGATGATTTCGAACAGGCCAGCGGGAAGATGATGGCACCGGCACCGAGGATAAGCAGAAGGTTTGAGATGTTGGAGCCGACAACATTACCAATCGCAAGGCCAACCTTGTCATCAAGGGCTGCCTGGATCGTCACGAATAGTTCCGGCGCCGAGGTGCCGAAGGCGACCACGGTTAGCCCTATCAGTGCAGGGGAAACACCTAGGCTGTTTGCCATCCCGACGGCACCCCGCAGGGTGAGTTCTCCACCGACGAAAAGGACCACAAAGCCCAGAAGCAGATAAACGATATCCATAGCGAACTGTATTCCCCCGAAAAACAGAGCGGTTCCGTCCCTAGAACCACTCAACATCCCCACTCATCTCTATGTTTATGAGGCCACTATGGGGATGACACGGGAATCGTTCAAGGCTTAAAGCGTATTTGTGTGAGATAGGTAATGTTACGTTCGTTTCCGCGTTAATTGGGCGGATTGCGGTTGGTTAGTGAAGAATGGCGGGGCTGTAAAACATTGTCATGGTCGCAATTCTTAGCGGGACGAGGGGTATTTGCATCCCTATTCTGCGCGACCATGACAATGAATGCGAATCACAAGCAATATAGTGTCGCGGTGGAGTTCCGGCGCGGATTCCTGGATATCTTCCCGCTTCTTCTCGGGGCGATCCCCTTTGCCATGCTGTTGGGATCACTTGGCGTTCAAAAAGGCCTGTCGCCGCTTGAAGTCTCGACAATGAGTTTTCTGGTTTTCGCTGGCGGTGCGCAATTCCTCGCCGTCGGGATGTGGGAGACACCTGCGCCCGTTGCCGCCCTGGTGATTGCGACGCTTCTGGTGAATATGCGCCATGTGTTGATGGGGGCAGCTCTGCGCCCCCTTATTATGGATTTGCCCCTTGGTACCCGCGCCCTTTTCGTCTCCATTCATTCGGATGAAACCTGGGCGACAGCCTTAAAAACAGGACAATCCCGCGCGCTCACCGTCCCCTATGTTATTGGATTGATTGTCCCATTCTATTTTAATTGGCCTTTCTGGGGCACTTTGGGCGCCGTTTTCGGCGGCTTGGTGAGCGAGCCTGCGATGTTCGGTGCCGATTTTGTCTTCACCGCTGTGTTCCTTTGCCTGGTTGTTGGGCTTTGGCGGGGACGCGCGTCCGCCCCACCGGTGATCGCGGGGGGCTTGGTCGCTCTCCTTAGCTATCTCTGGCTGCCCGGTGTCTGGTATGTCTTCCTCGGCGGGATCGCCGGCACTTTGGCCGGCGCCATTTTCTGGCGACCCGAGGCAAATGAACCGGATCGGGAGGCTTTCCCATGACCGGGGATATCTTCGCGCTCGATCCGACTAATCTGTTGGCGATCATCGGCATGGCATTGGTCACTTTGGTGACCCGATGGGCGGGCTATCTGTTGGTCGGTCATGTCCGCATCGAAGGACGCGTGAAGGGCGCGCTGGAAGCTGTTCCACCGGCAATCCTCACAGCGCTTGTTGTGCCTATGTCTCTCGCCACCGGGCCTTTAGAGACAGTGGCCGCAGCGCTGACAATCCTGGCCGCCTGGCGCTTACCGACACTGGCCGCTGTGGTGATTGGCGTGGGCGCTTTGGTCTTACTCCGCCAAATTACGTAGATTTAATTTTATTTCGAAATTGACAATTTATCGATAAATTATAAATAATGAGTTTGTTTAAGCCTGAACATGAAAGAGGTATCGACGATGGTCCAGACAACGGGGCGTGGGGCTGCGGAAACGCAAGGTTGGCAGTTTTGGATCGACCGGGGCGGTACCTTTACCGATATCGTTGGCCGTGCGCCGGATGGTCGGCTTTTGACGCAGAAGCTTCTGTCTGAGAACCCTGAGGCCTATCGTGACGCGGCCATTCAGGGGATCCGCGATCTCTTGGGCTTGAAGGCTGGTGACGCGATTCCCTCCGATCAGATCGAAGCGGTCAAGATGGGAACCACCGTTGCGACCAATGCGTTGCTGGAGCGTAAGGGGGACCGGACGCTTCTGGTGATAACAGAAGGCTTCCGCGATGCATTGCGGATTGCCTATCAAGCGCGGCCCCGACTGTTTGATCGAAAGATCACACTGCCGGAGTTGCTCTATGACCGCGTGGTCGAAGTGCCGGAGCGGGTTGACGCGACTGGCACCATTCTGACGACCCTTGATCTCGACAGCCTGCGTCCCAAGCTGGAAGAGGCTTTGGCCGATGGCATCGCCTCTGTCGCTATCGTGTGCATGCATGGTTATCGCTACCCGGATCATGAGAACGCGATTGCAGCGCTGGCGGAATCCGTTGGTTTCCCGCAAATCTCCGTCAGTCATCGCGTCAGCCCTTTGATCAAGCTTGTCGGGCGGGGCGATACCACCGTTGTTGATGCCTATCTCTCCCCGATCCTGCGTCGCTATGTGGAGCAGGTGGCGGATGAGCTGGGGGATGTCCGCCTGCAATTCATGCAATCAAATGGCGGCTTGACCGATGCCCATCTCTTCCAGGGTAAAGACGCTATTCTATCTGGCCCGGCGGGCGGAATCGTTGGTTCCGTGAAAACGTCGGAGCAGGCGGGCTTCGATAAGATTATTACCTTCGATATGGGCGGGACCTCCACAGATGTGGCCCATTATAATGGTGAGTATGAGCGGGCTTTCGAGACACTGGTTGCCGGTGTTCGGATGCGGGCGCCGATGATGCAGATCCACACCGTCGCGGCGGGCGGGGGATCAATCTGCCAGTTCGATGGTGCGCGTTACAGGGTCGGACCCGAGAGCGCCGGCGCCAATCCGGGGCCGGCCTGTTACCGACGCGGCGGGCCGCTTACGGTCACGGACTGCAATGTCATGCTCGGTAAGCTGAAGCCGGAGTTTTTTCCGGCGGTATTCGGACCCGATCAGGATCAGCCGCTGGATGCCGACGTTGTGAAGCAGAAGTTCGAGGCCCTTGCGGCTGAGGCGGAAGCGGCAACCGGCGATCGCCGCGATGCCGCGGAGATGGCAGAGGGTTTCCTGAAAATCGCTGTCGAGAATATGGCAAATGCGATCAAGAAGATCTCAGTCCAGCGTGGCTATGACGTGACCGAATATACGCTCACCTGTTTCGGTGGCGCCGGCGGGCAGCATGCCTGCCTGATCGCGGATACGCTGGGCATGACCTCTGTCCTGGTTCACCCTTTTGCTGGCGTATTGTCAGCCTTTGGCATGGGGCTCGCCGATGTCCGGGCGATGCGGGAGAAGACGGTCGAAGCACCGCTTGATGCAGCCGCGCGCAATAACGCCGCTAAGATGCTGGATGATCTGGCGCGTGATGCGGAAGCAGAGGTTGCGGCCCAAGGCATCGCGCCGGAGAGCCGGACGGTCCTGCGCAAGTTGATGATCCGGTATGATGGCTCCGACACCGCATTGGAAGTGCCCTATGGTCCGCTCGAACAAATGACCGAGGCATTCGAGGCCGCCTATCGCGCCCGCTTTGGCTTTATCATGGGCGGTACGGGATTGGTGATCTCTGCCGTTGCGGTAGAGGCTGTGGGACGGACTTTTGATCTACCCGAAGTCGGCGCGGAAACCGATGGTGCGTTGCCCGACCCGCTGGCGATTATCGAAGCCCATATGGCGGGGGAGACGCTTCAGACGCCAGTCTATGACCGTGGCGCGCTCAAGGCTGGCAACCGCATTCCTGGTCCGGCCGTCCTGCGGGAGCCTATCGGAACGACAGTGGTTGAACCCGGCTGGGAAGCGGAGCTGACCGCAATCGGGAATATCGTGATCCGCCGCGTCGTACCGCTCGCGCGCACCGTGGCGATTGGGACAACCAGCGATCCGGTGATGTTGGAGGTCTTCAATAACCTCTTCATGTCGATTGCGGAGCAGATGGGCTACACCCTGCAGAACACCGCCTATTCCGTGAACATTAAGGAACGCCTGGATTTCTCCTGCGCTGTCTTCGATGCGGAAGGGGCACTGATTGCCAATGCCCCGCATATGCCGGTGCATCTGGGATCGATGGGGGAAAGTGTCCGCGCGACGCTTCGGAACAATGAGGGCAATATCAATCCAGGCGATGTCTTCGTCCTGAACGCGCCCTATAATGGCGGCACGCATTTGCCGGATGTGACTGTGGTGACGCCGGTCTTCGATGATGAAGGCAAGGATATCCTGTTCTTCGTCGGTGCGCGTGGTCACCAGGCGGATATCGGTGGGATAACCCCCGGCTCCATGCCGCCGGATTCGACCCATGTGGATCAGGAAGGCGTCTTGATCGATAACTTCAAGCTGGTTGATCGGGGCGATTTCCGTGAGTCTGCGTTTATGGAGCTGCTGTCCTCCGGTCGTTATCCGGCGCGGAACCCACATCAGAACATGGCCGATCTGAAAGCTCAGATCGCGGCGAATGAGAAAGGTGTCCGGGAACTGCGGCGCATGGTTGAACATTTCGGACTGGACACGGTCATCGCCTATATGGGCCATGTTCAGGACAATGCCGAAGAAAGCGTCCGCCGGGTGATCGAAGTCCTGAAGGATGGTAGCTTCACCTATCCGATGGATGACGGTTCTGAAGTGAAGGTCACGATCACCATCAATAAGGAAAACCGATCCGCCAAGGTGGATTTCACGGGCACCAGCGCCCAACGCCCGACCAATTTCAATGCGCCGTCAGCCGTCTGCCGGGCCGCGGTTCTCTATGTCTTCCGAACCCTGGTCGATGACGAGATCCCAATGAATGAGGGCTGCTTGAAGCCGATTGAGTTGATCATCCCTGAAGGCTCGATGCTGAACCCGGTTTATCCGGCGGCGGTTGTGGCCGGGAATGTTGAGACGTCTCAATGCATCACAGATACGCTCTATGGCGCCCTCGGTGTTCTGGCCGGGGCACAGGGGACGATGAACAACATCACCTTCGGTAACGAGACCTATCAGTATTACGAGACCATCTGCGGTGGCTCCGGCGCTGGACCGGACTTTGACGGCTGCGATGCGGTCCACACGCATATGACCAATTCCCGCCTGACAGATCCGGAAGTGCTGGAACTGCGGTTCCCCATCTTGCTGGAAGATTTCCAGATCCGCTGGGGCTCCGGCGGTGCCGGGCGGCATAAGGGCGGTGATGGCACACGGCGGCGGTTGCGTTTCCTGAAAGATATGGAAGTCGTGATCCTGGCCAATCACCGCAAGATCGCGCCTTTCGGCCTGTCCGGTGGAGAGGACGGGATGCGGGGTCGCAACTGGGTCGAACGCACAGATGGCAGCCGGGAAGATATGGGCCCCACGGACAAGCGCGACATGAAGCCAGGCGATGTCTTTGTGCTGGAGACACCGACCGGTGGCGGCTTCGGCCCTGCGACAGAACGTGCGGCGGCGGAACGTGCGGCGGCGGCGGAGTAATCCGATGTCCCCTGAACGCATTGTTTCCTCAGCCCACCTCGCTTCCGAAGATGGGGGCGAGCTGTCCGAATTTGAATTCGGGCTGATCATGGCGTGGCACGCCTTCTCCCGCTGGACCGTGCGCGGTCATATGGCGGCGGGGGAAGGGGATTGGAGCCCCACCGACATTCTG
>SPJL01026538.1_pt1 | contig 16434 bp, 16 predicted proteins | sample 3741751 | NCBI WGS metagenome assembly SPJL01 (sample SAMN10925998, study PRJNA522277) | cold seep metagenome | isolation source: Elba SIP-enriched marine methane seep metagenome, extraction at timepoint T3 | place: Italy: coast of Elba, Mediterranean Sea | reverse complement strand
GGGATGCAAGAGGTGGAAGTGTACGCCCATATCAAAACCCGTCTCAATGATCACCCCTATCAGGCTTATATAGATGAAAAAGTAGACCTAGCAGCAGAGGAATGGCCCTTATTTCGACCAAAATCATGGATAGTTCCTTATCAAGGCGATCAGGAAAAGGAGCAGGAGGAATAATTAAGGCCTAGTCTATTTCCGGGCCTTCTTGACTCAACCACCCCAACAAACCCGGGATCGCAAAGCCAATCGCATTTAAGGTTCCGTGTACCGCGTACATCCAAGGGATGGTGAGAACTTCAATTAGCCAAACGGTCCGCCAGCCATAGGCCAAAGCAAGGCCCATGCCCACAATCAAAGCGAGTCCAGCCAAAGCCCACCACCAAACGCCAGCTTCGCCTCTATGTCGCCAAGTCAGATTCAAATGCATCATCCCCGCTCCCATGCCCGATAAAGCCATGATCGTAACCGCTACGATTTCTATTTCCGCAGGTAGCCCAAAATGAGTCGTCATAATCCCAATCGCAACCAAACTGATGCCCATAATGACTCCGACACCAATCATTTTCCCCAGCAAACAAGGAAATTCCCGTAAAGCCAAGCCCGTAATCAAAGGCAGCATAAATCCTGCATAATGAAAGTGGATGGAAGTGAGCAAGGTAATGGTGGGCGAAAAATCCATCGGTTGCCAAGCCAAACGATCTGCAAAGCCCCAAGCTGCTCCTACGGGTAGATAAAGACTGGCCGCCAGTAAGCAGAGCGTCGAAAGTTTGAGGTCTCGATACCAAGACCAATCCCAAAGTTTACGAAAGGCTAGGGCACTGACCAGGGCCAACCAAGGCAGGGTAAATATAGCAGCCATTATTCCGCTAGGTAATATAAAGGCGGCGGCAAAACTGGCCCCAGCCGGAAGCGCTAAGGTAGTCACCCAAGTAGGTACATGCATCAATCGCCAGCCTAATGGAACCAGCCATAAAGGGGCAGCGAGCAGTAAAAATTGAACGTGGGTGAGGGAAAAAGGAGAATACGGTAAGTAGAAAAGTAGGCTGGCCAGCCACAGTAGAAAACCTAGGGTGATGGGCCGGGGCCAAGTTGTAGGAAGTGCAATCAAGCGAGTATTCATAGCTTTATTTTTTGTTGAGCAATAGCTTTCATCCGGGCCATTGATTGGCGGACGAAGCGTCTTTGAGAAAATCGAGCAAAGGGATAAACTAAACGCACCAGCCAAAAACGAGGCTTGGAAAAAGCGCGGATGTGATAACTTATTTTTCCATCGGTATCTCGTTCTATCCAAAAGCATTCTTCTCCCATTTCAATATGCCCCGGCAAAGTGCCATAGGCAAAGCCAAAACGGTTGGGCTCATCGAGGCAGTAGACGATTCGAGCACTGTTGGTCCACCAAATCCCAAAGATGCGAAAGAGCACCGCCACGGTTTGTTCCTCTACTAAAGGGGCATTTTTAGGCTGTACAATGGTCCAGCCCGATGGAAACTGCTGCCATTGACGAATGGCAGCTTTAGCCTTTTCCCAAACCTCCTCCCCTTCTCCCAGCTCAATCGAGTTGTGATCGTTGTCGTAGCCCTCAAGGCCTTGCGTTCGGGAAGCGCCAACTTCTGGGTAAGAATAAGCCAGTTCCGCCTCCCGTTGGATAAAACTTCGGATTTGAGGAGGCGCTGGAAATCGGATGGATATAAACATAATAGTCTATTTTCATTTCTTTCAAAATTAATTGAAAGTTATGAATATTTCAAGTTACGTCGAAAAAATATTTCCCCTAATAGAATCCCTGCTTATCTTAAGGCCAACAATTTCTTAACCAATCTCGATAATTATGAAAAAAATTGCGCTTCTATTTGGTCTAGGTTTAATATTGAGCATCGTTGCCTGTGATAGTTCTTCCGACAACGGAACGGTCAAAGTAACGGTGGAAGAGGATGATGGAACAAAGAAAACTTACGAATCGGAGACACCGGCCTCGGTAGAGGAGGCGATGGAAAAGGTAACGGACATTCTCAAAGACATGGATAATGTTGAGGACGTAGACATTGTCAACTTTCGGGATTTACAATCTTTACTCAAGGATAATTTGGTAGGTTTCCAGCGTTCGGAAAAAGAAGGAGAAACTACTGGTGCGGCTGGAATTGAGATTTCCATTGCCCGAGGTATCTATGAAGGAGATAAAGGAGAAGTGGAAGTGGAGATTATTGACACTGGCGGCTTAGGCATGGCGGTAATGGCATCTGCGGCTTGGGCTTCGGCTAAAATAGACCGCGAAACCTCCAACGGCTATGAGCGCACGACTACCATTCATGGTCATAAAGGATATGAGGAATGGGATAAAAATAAAAAAAGTGGCAGTGTAGCGGTGATTATTGGAAAACGCTTTATCGTAAACCTCGATGGAGATGAGATTGATGATCCGGCGATCCTCAAAAAAATGGCTGCCGCAATTGATTTGAAAAAGTTGGAAAAAATGGGAAAGTAGTCGAGGCCATATTAGCAAAAGATTGTATCTTTTGCCTTTTACTTTCAACCTAACTCAACATGACTAATACCGTCCAATCTCAATTCGATCTCAGTGGAAAAGTAGCCATTATCACCGGAGCTTCTAAAGGGATTGGTGCGGCTATTGCCCGCGGCCTAGCAGAACTAGGGGCCAAGGTGGTCATCAGCAGCCGTAAGCAAGAAGCCGTGGATGCTCTGGCCCAAGAATTCCAGGCGGCAGGCCTAGAAGCAACAGGCATTGCCTGTCATGTTGGCGACGCCGCCCAATTGGAAAATTTAGTCCAACAAACCACGGCCACCTATGGCGGGGTAGATATTTTAATCAATAACGCGGCCACTAACCCCGTGTTTGGCCCCATCGAGCAAAGCGACGCTCAGGTTTTCGACAAGATTATGAACGTCAATGTTAAAGCCTGCTTTCTCCTTGCCAACCTCTGCTTTCCTAGTATGGTCGAGCGTGGGGGTGGATCGATTATCCACATCTCCTCGGTAGAAGGCTTGAAGCCTAGCTTTGGTCTAGGCCTCTACAGCGTTAGCAAAGCGGCTTTGTTGATGCTTTCGCAGAACCAAGCCAAGGAATGGGGAAAACACGGCATTCGAGTAAATGCAATCTGCCCGGGCCTGATTCAAACTAAGTTTAGTGCCGCCATTTGGAAAAATGATAAGATCTTACAGCAGGTGGAGCAACACCTCCCGCTTGGACGTATGGCCCAGCCAGAAGAAATGGTTGGTTTGGCCGTCTTTCTCGCTTCTTCCGCTAGTAGCTATTGCACCGGAGGGGTGTACCCCGCGGATGGAGGTCATCTTTTGGCGGGTTAATTTATTCGCGTTGCTCACCATTGCAATAAGGAATAGTTTGAAGAATGAAACAACGTTGGGGGTTTAACCTCGATATATGCGACAATTTGTAATTTCCGACATCCACGGATGTCTCAAAACTTTTAAAAAACTACTAGCTTCATTCGACTATACCAAGGAGGATGAGCTCTATTTACTAGGCGATTATATCGATCGTGGTCCTGATAGCAAGGGCGTAATTGATCATATCTGGGAGCTCCAAGCCCAGGGCTATCAGGTACACTGTTTGAAAGGGAATCACGAAGAAATGATGATCGATGCCCTAGAGGATGATACAGAACATTTTCCTTTTTGGTATCGCCAAGGAGGTAAGGAAACCCTCGAAAGTTTCCAATGCCATCATCCCAGCGAAATTGAGGACCGCTATTGGGATTTTTTAAAAAACCTCCCCCACTACTTTGAAGTAGGCCGTTATATACTGGTTCATGCTGGTCTCAATTTTCGAGCGGAAGCGCCTTTAGAGGATAAAACAGCCATGCTGTGGATTCGCAATTGGTACGAACAGGTCGATCAGGCCTGGTTGGGGGATCGAATCATTGTACATGGGCATACTCCAACGGCCCGGGAAAATATCGACTGGCTTGCGGCTCGGATGGATCATTTTCGGGTAATGGTGGTCGACAATGGTTGCGTATATAAAGATCCTAAATTAGGGACGCTTTGCGGACTGGAACTGAAGAGTCAGGAAGTCTCTTTTCAACAAAGAGTTGATTAAATACGTTATTATTTTGGAATTTTTATTCCAATTAATAGATTATTAACTTAATTATGGCCAGAACAAGAGCATTCGATGAAGAGGAGGTCTTGCAAAAAGCCATCGACCTCTTCTGGGAAAAAGGCTACCACGGTACCTCTATGGATGATTTAGTCAAAACCATGGGGATCAACCGAGCCAGCCTTTATAATACCTTTTCCAATAAACGTAGCCTCTACGAAAGAGCACTACAGACCTATCGGCAGACCAATCAGGAGTTGGTTATTAAATTGCTGCGCAATGCAGAACCAACGGTTGAAACGCTACAACTTTTTTTCCAAGCCGCTATTGGTGGAGCGGAAAAAGGAAGCTGCAACGATCCCGGTTGTTTTATCATCAATTCGACGACGGAACTGGCGAACCTCGATGTTGAAATCCAAGACTTGGTAAGAAGTAGTACTAAAAAACTGGTGGAAGCATTGACCGACTTTCTAAAAAGAATGCAGGAAGCAGGTAACCTCAGCCCCGATCGCGATTGCGAAGGACTCGCCAATTTGATCTTTGCTACCTTTTCCGGTCTGCGGATCAATCGTATGATGGATGTTCCCTTCGAGTCCAACCAAGCCGCTGTAGCTACACTTTTAACACAACTGCGCTAGTCCATTTAAAAAAGGTGAAAAATATTTCGCCTTTTTTAAAACCTTAATATAGAATGATCGTTCTATTACCGAAGCGGGCGTCAAGCGCTCCATTTTTTTAACCACTTTTAGAATGATCGTTCTATAATAAAAAAACCAAATCATCATGAGTCAATTCACCGGAAAAGTAGCCTTAATCACTGGAGGAAGTAGCGGAATTGGATTAGCAACCGCCCAGGCCTTAGAAGCCGCCGGAGCCAAAGTCGTCATCAACGGCCGTAATCCCGAAACCCTCCAAGCTGCCTCCGCTAGCCTCAATGGCAATCACCTCGCCGTACAAGGCGACGTCAGCAAATTCGAAGACCTCGATCGCCTGATCCAAAGCACCGTCGACCGTTTTGGAAAAATCGATATCCTTTTTATCAATGCCGGAGTAGTAAAAGTCGCTCCCGTTGATCAAGTGGATGAGTCTTTCTTTGATTGGCATTTCAACATCAATGTTAAAGGAGCCTTTTTTACCGTTCAAAAAGCGATTCCTCACCTCAATGATGGAGCCAGCATCATCCTCAACACTTCAGTGGTTCAGCAATTTGGCTTTGCCGGTATGAGTGTTTACTCTGCTACCAAATCTGCCTTGCGTTCTCTAGCACGCACCTTTAGTGCCGAACTCATTCACCGTGGTATCCGAGTAAATGCCGTAAGTCCTGGCCCAATTAGCACCCCGATTTATGGCAAAATGGAGCTTCCTGAAGAAACGTTGAATGGCATGGCTTCAAGTTTCCAAGAGCGCGTACCACTCAAGCGCTTTGGAAATCCCGAAGAGGTGGCTAAAGCCGTACTTTTCCTAGCTAGCGACGATTCTAGCTTCGTAGTAGGCGAAGAGATCGCCGTCGATGGTGGACTTAGCAAATTATAATAACACCTTTCTAGATATTCTCAATAATATAGCCCTGAGGTAGTTCCATTTGATTGGAGCTACCTTTTTTATTTTCTTCCCACGGAACTTCCCCATCCGTTTAGCAGTTATTCCTGCATTACTTCATCTCAATTCTTCCGTCATGTAATTCTCGATGCTTAAATAGTTAGTTCTGATTGAATAATTCTCATTTTCAAAAAGCATCATCATGAGTTTGTCTCGTAAATACGGGCGGACTTTTCATTATCCTTTTTCTCCTGGCACTACTAGCGATGATCGCATCCACCACCACTATTGGGAGGATGTGCAAGCTATTGGTAGTCTAATTCATACAGAGAAATTGGATGGGGAAAATACCTGCCTCAATCAATACGGAGTTTTTGCTCGTTCCCATGCCGCTCCCACCCGTCACCCTTGGGCGGGCTACCTCAAAGAGCGTTGGGAATCCATCAAAAACGACCTGGGCGAATTAGAGATTTTCGGTGAAAACCTCTACGCCATTCATTCCATCGAGTACCGTCAACTCGAACAGCATTTTTTTGTATTTGCCGTTCGCTATCGCGAGCAGTGGTTGTCGTGGGAAGAAGTAGCATTTTACGCTGCCCTCTTGGATTTTCCTACGGTCCCCTTGCTCGATCAAGTCGAAATTCTCGATCGGGAATCTTTTGAAAAAAATACTATTGCCTTAACACAACAGGAAAGCACTTTTCAATCCGTCGACGCGGCTTCTGGTCAGCATTGCTCGATGGAAGGCATTGTCAGTCGTAATCCGGCGAGTTTCGCCGTAGCAGATTTTAAACAACATGTCTTTAAATACGTCCGCAAAGATCACGTCCAAACGGATGAGCATTGGACCCGGAGTTGGAAAAGAGCTCCTTTAAAATGGGAAAAAAATGTGGACCATACATCCTAATATGAACTGGGAAGAACTGCGCGAGCGTTTTGCTTGGCTGCGGGCCCTTGAGGGTATTCCTCAAGACCCCATCTTCCATGCCGAGGGCGACGTAGCGACCCATACCCGCATGGTCCTCGAAGCCCTTCAAGCTCTCCCGGAGTTTCAGGCCTTGGCCGAGCAGCAACAGCAAATTTTGCTAGCCGCAGCCCTGCTCCACGATGTGGAGAAAGCATCGACCACTATCCAGGAAGCCAATGGGCGCATTACCTCTCGCGGCCACGCCCGCAAGGGAGAATACACCGCTCGTCAATTGCTTTACCGAGCCCTTCCCGCACCTTTCGAGATCAAGGAGCAAGTGGCAAAATTGGTTCGCTTTCACGGTTTGCCGCTTTGGGTTTTTGAAAAGCCCGATCCGCAGAAGGCCATTTTACAAGCTAGCTTAGAAGTTGACTTATCCTTGCTAGTTCTACTTGCCAAAGCCGATATCCTCGGGCGCATTTGTGACGATCAAGAAGAGTTGTTGTACAAAATTGAGCTCTTCCAAGCCTTTGCAGAAGAACAGAAATGTTGGGGGAAGGCGCGGGCCTTCCCCTCCGGGCTCGGGCGTTATCGCTATTTTCATACAGCGGAAGCTCCCGTGGATTATGTTCCTTACGAAGGCGATTGCTTTGAGGTCGTCGTGCTGTCTGCACTTCCGGGTACGGGCAAGGATCACTACCTCCAGCAGCATTGTGTAGATTGGCCCGTGGTATCCTTGGATGCCGTTCGACGCCAGCACAAAATTGCTCCTACGGACAAACGGGGTAATGGCCGGGTCATCCAAAGCGTCAAGGAACTGGCTCGAACCTACTTGCGACGACGAGCGTCTTTTGTATGGAATGCGACCAATATCAGCCGCAATATGCGAGCGGGCTTGATCGACCTCTTCCAGAGCTATGGCGCTCACACTCGATTGGTTTACCTCGAAGTGCCTTACCAACAATTATTGCGACAAAATCAGCAGCGGGAATTTCCGGTTCCCCAGCAAGTTTTGGAGCGAATGATCAACAAATTGGAGGTTCCTGCACTTTGGGAAGCCCCTGCAGTAGAGTGGCAAGTATATTAAGTCAGAATTAAGGCTAGATGGAGATTGGAGAATTTAAGTAAGCGGAAGCTATTGATTGGTTGCAGTTTTTTTATTTTTGATCCAAATTCGGATTCTCTAAATCTCCATCTATGCGTTTACTTCCCCGTGATTTTAGCTGGTTGTATTTCAATCATCGAGTACTGCAAGAGGCAGCTGACGAACATGTCCCTCTTTATGAAAGGATTCACTTCCTAGCTATTTACTCCTCCAACCTCGATGAGTTTTATCGGGTACGGGTGGCTTCCTTACGCAGTTTTAAACAACTGAAAAAGGCCACGCGGAAGGCAATGAAGGTAAAACCCAAAAAGGAGTTGAAAGCGATTCAGGCCATTGTAAACGAACAGCAACAGTTCTTTGGTCGGATTTGGCGAGCGGAGATTTTGCCGGCCTTGGCCAAAAATGGCGTCCACTTGCTCAGCCAAGAGGATTACGACGAGACGCAAAAGGCCTTTGCCCATCAATACTTTACAGATCATATCAGTGCGGCCATTCCTCCATTACAATTGCATCAGCATAGCACCATGCCCTTCCTCAAAAATAAGGGCCTCTACCTCCTGGTAGCCATCGATGGAGAACAAACCCGGCTATTGCTTTTGGAAATTCCAGCCAATGAAAAACCCCGGTTTGTAGAACTTCCCGACCGCGATGGTCAAAAATACATTACCTTTCTCGACGATATTATCCGCCAAGAGTTGCCCCTGCTTTTTCCCAATCAATCCATTCGTGGAGCTTGGTCGGTAAAAGTTTCTCGGGACGCCGAGATGTATATCGAAGATGAATTTTCGGGTAATTTATTGGAGAAAATTAAAAATGGGCTCACCGAACGGGATGTGGGATTACCTACTCGTTTTCTCTACGATGAAAATATGCCCAAGGATATCCTACAGCTCGTCAAACAGCAATTTGAGCTGAGCAAATACGACCTCGTTCCAGGGGCCCGCTATCACAATTTCAACGATTTCTTTAGCTTCCCCGACCCGCTGGCCAACCCCAGTTGGCACAATGAAGCATTCCCCAGCCTCCCCCACCCCGAGTTGGAACAAGCTGACTCCCTCATGCAGGTGCTACGGGAACGCGACTTCATCCTCCATTTCCCCTACCACCGTTTCGACTATGTCCCACGCTTTATCCGCGAAGCTGCCGATACTCCAACGGTAGATGCCATTAAGATTACGCTTTACCGCGTAGCTTCTAAATCAGCTGTGACGGAGGCCTTGCTCTACGCACTTCAAAAAGGAAAGAAAATTGTGGTCTTCATCGAAGCGAAAGCCCGTTTTGACGAAGCCTCCAACCTCTATTGGGGAGAACGATTGCAGGAGGCCGGTGCGGTAGTCATTTATAGCTTTCCGGGGATCAAGGTACATACCAAGCTCCTGATTGTTCGGCAAAAGGTAGAAGGGGCTAAAGATCAACAATATGCCTATATCGGAACAGGTAATTTTAACGAAAAGACGGCCAAAATATACTGCGACCACGCCCTTTTGACCGCCAATGCTAAAATCGTCGATGAGGTTTCGCAGGTCTTTGACTTGCTCGAACGCAAGATCATCGTACCGCGTACCAAGCGGGTTTTTATCTCTCCCTTTAGTACTCGACCCGGTTTTGAAAAACTGATCGATCACGAGATTGGTGAAGCCTTAGCAGGACGAGACGCCTATATCATTCTCAAGATGAATAGCCTGGAGGACCCCGCCATGATCGAGCATCTTTACCGCGCCAGTACGGCCGGGGTAAGGATTCAGATTATCGTACGAGGGATTTGCTGTCTTGTGCCCGGGGTAGAAGGGCAGAGTGAAAATATCGAAGTCCGTAGTATTATCGATCGCTTTTTAGAGCACGCGCGGATTTACATATTTGGGAATAGTGGGCAGGAAAAAATGTACATCGCTTCCGCCGATTGGATGACTCGAAACTTGGATCGTCGGATCGAAGTAGCCGTTCCCATTCTCGATCCAGCTATCCATCAGGAATTGCGTCACATCATCAATTTGCAATTGGCGGATAATGTCAAAGCGCGACGGATCGATGAAGAAAACAGCAATTACTATCTCCGGGCTGAGGATGCTAATACTCCTCCGATACAAACTCAGGTAGATACTTATCGTTGGATCAAACAGAACAAGTCCGAAGAAGAAAAGAATGTTTAAATTTGCCCTATGAAACTCAACCTCGACCTTGCTTGTGATAGTTCGCCCGAATGGTTGGCGGCGGTAATGGATGACTTTGATGCGTTTTTACTAGATCATGCTGATTGCGAACGCAAAGCTTCGGCGATGGCCATGAGTTTTGTTGCTAAATATCCCGATCGCTCTGCCATCATTCCCGAATTGATCGAAACGGCGATTGAAGAATTGGAGCATTTTCAGCAGGTCTACCAGTTGATGGAAAAAAGAGGATTGAGCTTAACTCATTCGATTGGGGAAGATCCCTATGTTAAGGCCTTGATCAAGCGTTGTCATTCGGGGCGAGAGGAGCGTTTTTTGGATCGATTGCTGATTGCTTCGGTGGTAGAAACGCGGGGTGCAGAGCGTTTTCGCCTAGTGTCGGAGGCCCTGGAAGATCCTGAGATGCATCGTTTTTACAAAATCCTGTGGGCCTCCGAGGCCAAGCATGGCCATATCTTTGTCAAAATGGCTTTGAATTATTTCGAGCACGACCGGGTTTATGATCGGCTGGCGTGGTGGGTCGAACAGGAGGCCGAAGTATTAAATGGCCTCGCCATTCGATCCGCTTTACATTAGGAGATATCCGAAAAATCTCCTGGTTATTTCTTCTTTACTTCTTTTACCGTCTCTTCTTTTCCTTCTACAAAAAGTTGATGTATATCTTGAAAGGCTTGCCCTCCGTAATTGGAGTTGGTAAAAATCAAGTAGCCCATTTTAAGATCATCATAAACCTCGTAGGCACATTGGAAGTCCCCATTATTCCCACTGTGGCCAAAGACCTTTCCATACTTCGGTGGGTAACGCACAAAAATTCCCAAGCCAAAGCCTTGGCGATAAGTATCTTTTGAATCTTCTGAATGTGGTACGCTAGTGTGGATGCGCAACATTTCGTTGTAGGTGCTAGGCTTTAGACCTTTCCGTTCTAGCAATAATTGGGCGTAGCCCGCAAAGGCCTTAGCCTCTGTTTGCATACTCCAAGCCATCCCTGCTTCCTTATTGTATTCCTGAATCGAAGGCATCCCATCAAAATGCCCTGATACTCCTTGGGCACGCAGTTGTGGATTATCGGCAAAATACATATTGTACATGTTGTAAGGCTCTAGCAATTCTTCGTTCAACACCTGGATAATATCTTTACCCGTAATATGCGCCACTACCCGTTTGAGGTATTCAAAGCCTTCGCCCGAATAACCAAATTGCTCACCGGGAACGGCAATCATATCAATGCCCCAATTGGGCAAGCCCGAGAGGTGGGTGAGCACGTGGCGCCCCGTCATCAATTTATATTGCTCCTGCTTTTCCAAATCTTCATAAGGCAGGTACTCGTGGAGTGGTTTATCTAAATCAATTACGTCGCGTTCTGCCAGTCGATTAACCACAAAGGCAAATACCGATTTGGTAATTGACGCCGCTTCAAAAACAGAGTTTTCTTCGACTGCTTTTTGGGAAGAAGTATTTTGTACGCCATAAGATTTGTGGTATACCACCTGCCCCTCGCGAATCAAGGCCAGCGAGACTCCCGGTATATCGAAAAATTTCATCCGCTCCTCGATATAGCGATCAACAAGGGCTTGCTCGGCATTGGTGAAATTATGCAGCACCCCTTGCTCGGGAATGAGATCAGCAAAGGTTTTATGGCTAATGGATAAGGGTTGTAAAGCAGCATTATCTCCTTGATCTAAGTCGACTTTTAATACTTCGGTGGAAGACATCCTAAAGGCTGAGGTTTCCTCTTCGTCGGTCACCAAAACCTCTGGTACACTCACCTGGTATTGCCCCACGGGGACTTGAGTACGGTATTTCCCATTGGTGTCTACCGCAGCATGTACCCAACAATCTGGGCGATCCACAGCAGTCAACCTTACGGAGCGAGGGTAAGTCATTTCAGGGCTCATCTGCATACTGAGATTTCCTTCCACACTTGCCAATTCTTCCAGCGACTCTACTAAAAGTAGGTCTCCCATGTTTTTATAATTGGCAAACTTCATCCCTCCGGGCCCCCAAATCATGGAAACCGATCCTTGATCGGGATCTTTATCAAAAATGCAATAGTCAAAACCAATGGAGCGACCAACCTTCAACTGTTCTCCCAACACAATTTTCCATTCATAAATGGTCCGGCCGTCTTTACGTGCAATCTTATACATTACATTATCCCAAGAAGCATTTTTAACCTGTGGATACCAGGGCATATCTTCTTGGTGTACGATCTTACGATTGTCCTCACTCAATTCATAAGCAATCACGCCGGAGCCTTCCCGAGAATGTTCAGGGTCGATGTAGAGTACATGTAGGTCGTGGAGATTATAAACAGGGTTCTCTGGGTTTAGTACGTAGTGGTCATCAATGATTTCCACTGCTATGTAAAGTGCTTTTTCCTTTTTAGAGAAGCCAACACGAAAGCTCGCTTGGTTGTCCGTTTTATGATCGGCCTTAGCGCCAGATTCGTAATGATCAATTCGATAAGTCGGTAAATTGCTAGGCCAATCGCTTAGGTCGCCATCGATCTTGATATTTTTGACGGGTAAGGCATGGCAAAGGGCACCGTTGTTTGCTTGCAGCTCTATACTCACCAAGAAAAAGAAAACGAGAATAGCCGAGACAGCAAAAAGCTGGGAAGTGGCGAATCTATAAAATGAAGCTGGGGAATTTTTCATGGTCATAAAATAAAATATTTTAGGTGTTTTAGAGGAAAGACATTATCGCTCTTCAAGAGTTGCATTAGGATGTTTAAATAGGCGTTGGTCGTACCCATTCTACACTTTGCCATTGCCGATAATGCTGAAGCAGTTCAGCGGTGGATGGCCGTGTTTTTCCCACTCCTTTGGTACCAGGCTGAGTTTGACTCAGCAATCGCCAAGCCATGGTATCTACTTCTTCGTTAGGATAAAAATGATCACGAGCAAAATGAACGTACTTCATCAATTGAAAAGCATTAAACCACGCGAAAAAGCGTTTTCTAAATTGCCTTACGCTAGCGGTATTATTTTGAATTTCGACTAGCTTATCTTCAAAATTTTGAGTAACTAAAAAGTCACGAATGCTAGGTGGTAGTTCTTCTACTAATGATGATGCAGTATTCCTTAGGTCAAAATTTGTTAGCTGATCTAAAAATATTTTTAAATCATAAAAGATGTCTAAGGCATAAGTTTGGTAACCTTTTTTTTGTGCTAGAATATCAGCCACCGATTTCCCGGTGCCAAAAGGTACTCGATCCGATTGGCGGGGAGAAGGAAACACTTGGGTATCCAATAATTCTCCAAAGGTATCAAAGGGAATAAATTTGTGGAGGAAATAAAAATCCTCTCCCGCCTTACGCCGATTCATACCACCTTGCTGTTGATAAGCATCGGCTCTAACGGCCATGCTAGAGCCCACCGTATGGTAGGCATGAGGAAACCCGGCCCAACGTTGTGCTTGGAGATAATATCGCAAGTGCAGTTCGTATTCCGCGATGGCTTGATAAAGCGCTGGAGGATGGGCTTGGCCTTCCAAGGGATGAGCAAAATCAATAGAACAAGCGGGCATCTGGGGGCGTTGATGAAATATATTTTCAAGGGCCTGGAGGTAATTGGGTGCACAGGTACTATCGGCATCAAAGCAGGCGATGATGCCTTGAGGCTGTTCTACTTGAAGCAAGCGATAAACCGCTTCATCCATCCCAATTTTACGCGCCAAACCCACCCCCGCCTTTTTGGCAGCTAAGCCACTTTGGTAGAGGACAAAAAAACGTCGTCGCGAGCAATTGTGTATCTTAGCCCATGCCTGGATATCCACATAACTTTGCTGGTGTAAGGCCAGGGTTTCGGCAGTATCGCCTTCGCGATCATTAAGCACTACGATCACTTCTACCTTAGTCAAGGTGGGTAAGGCGCAGTGGTGTAGGGCCTGAAGGCTTTCGAGCAGTGCTGGCTCGCGGTAGGCGGGAATCACGACTATCAGGCCGAGATCAGCGGCCGGGGCTTCCGAAATTTGTGGAGGAAATAGTGCAGATTTTTGTAGGTAGTCCAATTTTTTTCAAATTCTAGATCGTAGAAGAAGTCAAAGATTTTCTCCAGCGAGGGTTAAAGGCCTAGGTTTGGGTGGTAAATTTATCAAAAATGAACAAGATTATGATTATTGGCTGTGGTGGTTCGGGTAAGTCCACCTTGGCTCGTCAATTGGGAGATTTATTAAACATTCCTGTCCTCCACTTGGATTACTATTATTGGAAACCTCATTGGGAAGCCACCGAACGCGAGGAATGGGAACGCAAGGTTCGACAACTGATCGAACAGCCCGCTTGGATCATGGATGGGAATTATGGGGGCACTATGGAAATCCGCATTGCTCGTGCCGATACCATCATCTATTTAGATCGGCCCCGTTTTTTGTCGCTTTATCGAGTGATTAAACGGTCCTTGTTGAACTATGGAAAAAACCGACCTGATATGGGCCCCGAATGTTACGATCATTTGAGCTGGGAATTTCTCCATTACATCTACAATTACCGCCGTACCCGACGTCCAGGCATCTTGCAAAAATTGGCGAAGGTAGCCGATCATAAAAAAGTATTGATCTTCGAACAAGAAAAAGAAATTGATCAATTTTTGGAGGACCTTCGAGCACGCAAACCTTAAGGAACTTTAAAACCTTAGTCGCGTTTATTATCCTTGTAGCATACTTAATAAGTTCATCATGCAAGAAAAAATCACAAAAGCACTAGAAAAACTAGAACAGGAGCGAGGCATTCAAATTCTCTATGCCTGTGAATCCGGTAGCCGAGCCTGGGGCTTCCCTTCTCCCGATAGCGATTACGATGTTCGTTTTTTATATGTCCAACCACTCGAATGGTACTTGAGGATCAACGATGGAAAAGATACCATTGACCTTGGCATCGATGAGGACTTGCTCGACATCACGGGCTGGGAATTGCGTAAAACCTTACAATTACTTCGCAAGTCAAACGCCTCCCCTATTGACTGGATTCAGTCGCCTATTGTATATCAGGAGCGGCCAAGTTTTCGGGAAGATTTTGCTGAATTGGCGCGGGAGTGTTTTTCCCCCATCGCTACCTTATACCACTACCTGAGTATGGCTCAAAAATATGCGGAGACTTGTGCTTCACCGGGGCCTCAAAAACTAAAAGGTTGGTTCTACGCCTTACGCACCTCCCTCAATTGCCGATGGATCATTCGCCGTCGTACCGCACCGCCAATTGTCTTTACCGAACTGCTGGATTTGCTAAACGAGGAACCAGCCTTGCGCGAACGTATTGAAGCCTTGATGGTGATAAAGCAGCGAGAAAACGAAACCTTTTTCTATGAAGGTGATCCCGTTTTGCTAGCCCTCATTCAGGATTGTATCCGCGAAGGCAAAGAAGTAGGCAATAGTTTGCCCGGAGGAAATGCTTCCTTAGATAAGCTCAATCAGTTTTTTCAAAAATGGGTTTTAAATGACGCTTGAACAACTTAAAGATCGTGGTTTATTGCTTTTTGAATGCATCAGTGGGAGTCATGCTTATGGCCTATCTCATGCCAATTCGGATGTTGATAAAAGAGGTGTTTTTGTGCTAGCGCAAAAACAGTTTTATGGATTGGAGCAGATCGACCAGGTCAATGATGCAACGAATGATGAAAGCTATTACGAGCTTAAAAAATTTGTCCAATTGCTCGCTAAAAACAATCCCAACTTTTTGGAAGTATTGCTTAGCCCGGAGGATTGTATCTTGTATCGCCATCCTTTATTTGAACGATTAAAACCGGAGGGTTTCATCTCTCGACGATGCCAAGATAGCTTTGCAGGTTATGCTTTTTCACAGATCAAAAAGGCGCGGGGTTTGAATAAAAAAATCCTTAACCCCGTTGATCAAGAACGCAAATCGGTATTGGATTTTTGCTACGTCAATTGGGAGGCGGGCTCCCTGCCTCTAACCGAGTTCCTTGCGCGCAAGCAATGGCAACAAGAACACTGTGGCTTGGTCAAGATCAACCACATGCAAGACCTTTATGCCCTCTTCCACGATTCGGCAGGAAACTATTCGGGTATCCAGGCAGGCCCCAAATCCAATGAGGTCTCTTTGAGCTCTATTCCTAAGGGAGCGTCTATTGCGGCCTATTTATATTTTAATCGCGATGGGTACTCCACTTACTGCAAGGACTATCGCCAGTATTGGGAATGGGTAGCAAAACGCAATGAGCACCGTTATCAAAATACGATGCAACACGGTAAGAACTACGATGCCAAAAATATGATGCATACTTTTCGGCTATTGCATTTGGCGGAAGAAATTGCGAAAACCGGACGCTTTGAATTGCGACGAAGCAAAGACGTTGAATTTCTATGGCAGATCAGGCGCGGCGCATTTGAGTATGATGATTTGGTAAAAATGGCCGAAGAAAAAATCGAAGCCATCAAAGCGCTTTTTGCCGTTTCGGATTTACCCGCTCAACCGGATGAAAAGAAGATTGGCCATTTGCTTTTTGAGATTCGGAGAGATTTTTATCAGCAGTGACTATTCGGGCTTATCGGGGGAAGGCAACTCTCGATAAGCCGCCGGGGTATCCACATCCCAAAAGTAGGCGGCATCGGTAGTGGGAAAAGGTACGAGGTGTTGGCTTTGGCCTTTGATCACGGAGCGGGCGCCTTCGGTATCTTCACTTTC
>SPJL01038412.1_pt1 | contig 16444 bp, 15 predicted proteins | sample 3741751 | NCBI WGS metagenome assembly SPJL01 (sample SAMN10925998, study PRJNA522277) | cold seep metagenome | isolation source: Elba SIP-enriched marine methane seep metagenome, extraction at timepoint T3 | place: Italy: coast of Elba, Mediterranean Sea | reverse complement strand
GGACTTTTAAATCTTTTCATCCAATCGAACATCAAACTGTCCCCTTGAGTTAACAGTTGGATCGCCATTTCAGTTTGTGCTAGTTTTTCCGCCCCGTCATCACTCGCAGCATTTAATTGATCTTGGTATTCCTCCAATTTCTTTTTATCGCGTTTCATTTGAGGAATAAAAGGCATTATTTCATCGTGGATGGCCATGACCTCATCAAAGGAGGCTTCGATGGCGGTACTGGCAAATCGCTTAGCTTCTTCTTCCGGGCTGGTCTTGGTGGACTCAGAAGCATTGTCGCCGCAGGCCATAAGACCAGCAGTGCATACGATAATCAATAGCAGGAGAACTCGGTTCATCATAGGTAAAAGTTTGTTTTGTAGTATTTGAATCCTGATTTGGATTCTGGGTTTAATGAGTCTTAGACATATTTTCAGGGACGCAAATGATAAAATCAGCTTTGTCCCGATTTTCCTTTTCTAACTGGCTAATATCGGCCTGGTAAACAGTCGTGATCGTTAGCGCTTGAGTATTGGGGCGATATTTTTGCAGATACCAATTGATTCCTTCTCCATGTTCAGAGTGAAAAGCACCGTGGTAATGGATGAATAAATGATCCGCCAACATATGCTTTGAAATAAACCAGGCCATAGTAGCATCTTTGATTGCCTGGGCATTGGGGAAGTTGCTATTCGAATCATCCGAACTACCGTGCCCTCCCATCATTTCCAACATCTCGCGATAGATGGTTAAATCCAGGTCTACTTCAATTGGCAAAGGGGCAATATAGCTTTTTGCCTCTTCGCTTAAATCCTCTAACTTTTCGATGCCTTGGTGAAATACGACATTGGCATAACGCCGGGGAATATTAGTGCCGATCAAGGGAATTTGTTCTGCTTTGGCGAATAATACCAAAGGTTTGTAATCCGTCTTATAATTGGACCATAACTTAGCTTCCTCTTCAAAATATTTTTCACTGATGGTCTCACCGAGGTACTCCTCCAATAATAATTGGTTGTCGCGTTCAAACATCTCCATGCCCATCATCACCTTCCCTTCTCGCAAACGGTGCAAATCCTTGGTCGTTTCTAACTGTAGCCAATGCGCAATCGGATCATTGTGGATTTCTCCAAAAAGCACAATCTCTGCTTTTTCAAGCGCCTTTAAACACTTGGCATATTTTACCTTCTTTCCCTCCGCATCGTACAACTGATACGCAGGTTTATCTTGACTAAAGAGGGGAGATAAAGAAAATACAAGTAATATGCTAAACAGTAGTTTTTTCATGGAGCACAGCAGTGCGTTACATTGTGAGTCTACACCATAAAGGTAATGGCCTTCCTCTTTTTTTGGTAGAAATGAACGATAAACTTTTCCTCAGCCTTGGTTTACAGTCCTATTTGACTTTTCTATGATATTTAAGGTCTCGGAGTGAGGGTATAAAGCATCTCCCGTCCAATCTGCCGGGCACAATCGAGGTAATAACGAGCTGCGTCGGGCTGTCCATCATAGCGTTTGGGGTCTTGATAGGCAATGGGAAAACGGGATTTTGCACCGCTGACGATGGGGCAAGCCTCGGCTGCTTCTTCACAAACGAGTATTGCCGCAAAGTCTTTTTGGGGGTTGGGAAAGGAGGAATATTTTTTGGAAAATAAATCCCTGGCCGGGTGCTTGGGGTCCCATTGGCAGTGGTAAATGGGATTATTGCCCTCCGTTATTTGTTGGATTGGAAAGCCCAGTTGTTGCAAGGCCGCTACGGCTTGAGGGTTAAAGGCCGTGGCCTCGGTACCACCGGAATAGCTTTCAAACCCCTGCCAGCCCTGGTAGCGGGCCGCAGCTTCCAACCACAATTGACCGATATGACTTCGCCGGGAATTGTGAGTGCAAATAACGGTGATCTGGACCGTTTTATTGGCCGCTTTTTCTGTATAAATGTAGTCTCGCAAGGCATCGAGTTGTGTCCGTCGTTCCGAAGGGATTAATTCGCTTTCGGCATTTAACTTTTCGATGTTTTGGACTAGTAAAGTTGGGAGGGGAAAAGACATGAGTGGTGGATTAGATTTAGCTCAAAAATAGCTAAGTCTTCGGCCTCTTTTATCATAACTATGGGAAAAACTTTCGCCGATTGGCTTTTTTTTCACTGTGCAAGCGTTTAGCCGCCAGCCGTTTTGCTTTAGCAAGAGGATTAGGCTTGGGAGCTTTACGCTTTTTTACCTTTTTTAAACCCTCTTTGAGTAATTCGTAAAACTGAATCATCGCTTGCTGCTTATTTCTCAACTGCGAACGACTTTCTTGATTGACCAATCGTAAAAGACCTTCCTTAGTCAGTCGATTGGACCAGCGTTTTTGCAACAAGGCTTTTTCTCTATCCGTTAAAAGTTTGGAAGCCATCAGGTCAAAGAGCAATTCGACTCGGGTTTCCACCTTATTGACATGTTGCCCCCCACTCCCCGAGCTACGGGAATGGCGAAACTTAAATTCGGTGGTAAAATCTCTTGCTTCCATGTCTTTTTGAATGATTTACGCTGGCAAAACGAGCCCTCAGCATTTTTCGTTCCGTCTAAGGTCATTTTTTGACTTTTCAACAAACCAGAACCCCAAAATTATGTTATTATTTTAGGCAGCTGACAAATACTTCTCCATCCCAAAATCATTAAACTGCCTAAGGAAAGTCAATGCTAAGAGTTGAGTAAATGTTTCTTTTTGTCCACACTCTTCAGTACATTCACCCCGTACTTGGACCCAAAGATACACCAGAGATTGAAGATATGGTTTTGTTCAAGCACACACATTAAATTCTTCCTTCATGAAAAGAGAACGGGTAATTGTTTGGTTTCGTCAAGATTTAAGATTACACGATAATGAGGCTTTTACGCATGCCTTGCAAAGTGGAGAAGAAGTAGTGCCTGTTTATGTTTTTGACGAACGTATGTTTAAAGGTAAGACGCGTTTCGGTTTTCCCAAAACTGGTAACTTTCGCGCCCAATTCATCATCGATAGCGTCAAAGATCTGCGCGAATCGCTTCGCCGCCTAGGTAGTGACTTGTACGTGCGGATTGGTAAGCCGGAAGAAGAAATTTACGAGATTGCCCGACAGGGAAAAACCAGTTGGGTATTTTGTAATCGCGAGCGGACGCAGGAAGAAGTGCAGGTGCAAGACGCCTTAGAACGCAATCTGTGGTCTGTTGGGCAGGAGATTATTTATTCGCGAGGTAAAATGTTGTACTATACTCAAGATTTACCCTTCCCGGTGACCCATACACCCAATGGTTTTACCCATTTCCGTAAGGAGGTAGAACGTTTCGTCCCAATCCGCGAACCTCTGCCTACCATAGATCAAACGTTCAAACCACTAGGCATGGATTTGGAAGCAGGAGACATTCCGTCCCTTTCCGATTTTGGCCTCGAAGATTTTGAATACGATAAACGTACCGTCCTTCCCTTCAAAGGAGGAGAAACCGAGGCCCTACGTCGCCTGCACTATTACCTCTGGGAAACGGACCTGATCAAAGAGTATAAGAAAACCCGTGATGGCTTAATTGGTGGCGACTATTCTTCCAAATTTTCTCCTTGGCTGGCACAAGGATGTTTGTCCCCCAAAATGATTTACTCCGAATTAAAACGCTACGAAGCAGAACGCGGTGAAAATAAATCGACCTATTGGCTATTTTTTGAATTGCTCTGGCGTGACTTTTTCCGTTTAATGGGAAAAAAACACGGCAACCGGATTTTCCTCAAAGGTGGACTCAATGATGATATCGACGAGCGTTGGAAAAATGATAAACGACTGCTCCAGCTTTGGGTGGAAGGCCGTACCGGAGTCCCTTTTATTGATGCCAACATGCGGGAGTTAGCGCTTACCGGTTTTATGTCCAATCGGGGTCGGCAAAATGTCGCCTCTTTTCTAGCCAAAGACCTACATGTCAACTGGCAAATGGGAGCCGATTATTTTGAATCAACTTTGATTGATTATGATCCTTGTAGCAACTGGTGTAACTGGAATTATGTGGCGGGAGTAGGTGCTGACTCACGCGAGGATCGCTATTTTAATATCCTTACTCAAGCCCAACGCTACGATCCCCAAGGAGAGTATGTAAAACGGTGGCTGCCCGAATTAGATGAGGTTCCTTGCGATAAAATTCATCGGCCAGATATGCTCTCAGAGGAAGAACAAGGGGATAGCCATATTCGCATTGGAGCGGATTACCCCAAGGCGATGGTGAGTATTGGTAAATGGACGGGGCGTCGTCACCAGAGCCATTAGAACCCTAAGTTATTGCGGATTTGGGCTACTGATCAATAAGGTATCCCGACCACTCATCTTTAAAACGTAATTGTACAAACGTTTTTCCACTTGAGTATTGGCCTTGTCCTTCTTCCACCGCAGACTAAGCAAGGGATATTTCTTAGCTACCGTATCTACCGGATAGTTGTAATAATGGACCTCTTCGAGATAGTCTTCATACAAAGCCATTATCCCTTGTTTGATCCGAAACTCGGTCAGAGAGTCACTTTGTAAGCGATTAATTTCATTTTGTAAACCCGCAACCTGCAAATCTCGTTTGAGACGAGGCTGTATGACCATTTTCTGAATAATACTATCCAAGCGTTCCACTTCGGAATACTGCGCTTCAATTGCCTTAAACTTATTTAAGTCAATCTCGGTGGTGGGAATAAGGTCAACGCTGCCAAATTCAGGCAGTTTCTGTTTTAACTCTTCTTCAAATGCCGGAATATCACGGGCCACCGATGGTCCATATATTTTAACAATTAGGTCGTAACCATCTTCGGTTTTAATTTTTTCCCAATCATCCACGTATTTCTGAGCATCTCCAAAGCAATGTCTCAAGGCCGATTTTACTTCATTATCGGTCCGAATTTCTTGAATTACATCGCTGAGTATGGTAACACTGTAGAGCACCAAGAACATGCTGAAGATAAAGATAAACTGTTGGGTCCGTCGTTTCTCTCGGGCATCTTGAAAGGCTTTTTCAGGAAAACGCAACCAACGAACGATGAGATAGGTCGCCAAGGCTACCAGCACGGCGTTCAAGAAAAAGAGGTAGAAGGAATTGATGACGATTTCCCAATTATTCAGATCGGTGATGGTTTGAAAACTATCGCGAACGGTGCCATATTTCAAGAGATTGGCAAAGCCAAAGCCCGTCACACAAAGCGGAGGCATCAAAGCCGTGGCGATGGCTACTCCCGGTATGGCGTTCGATTTGTCTTTCCGCGTACCGGAGATGATGCCCGCAATACCGCCAAAGAAGGCAACAAAGGCATCGAGTAGGGTAGGAGCCGTACGATTGCTAATCTCATTGGTCATCTCTCCGATGGGGGTGAGGAGAAAGTATAAAGTGCTCGTAACCAAGGCAATGGCGATGGATACTCCAAAATGTTGTAGAGAGATCCAGAGCGTATTGCGGTCGTTGATCCCCACGGCTAGCCCAATCCCAAGAATAGGGGACATCAGTGGAGAAATTAACATCGCGCCAATGATTACCGCTGGAGAATTGAGATCTAGGCCCAAGGAGGCGATCATGATGGAACACATCAGCAGCCAGGCATTGGCCCCGCGCATGCGCATGTTCTTTTTGATGTCGATAATGGTACCTTCCCGATCTTGCCCTTGTCGGATATCAATCAAGTCATGAAAAAACTCAGACATCCCCTCCGACAGGGTTTGTAGACCAGTAGACACCTTTTGGGCAGGTTTTTCAGGGAGCTTAGGCGTATTATTTGGTGTTGACATCGTACGAGCGAATTAGACTAGAATATTACCATCTTCCATCACTAGGGTGCGATCACTTTTAGCGGCTAGGGCTTCATTGTGGGTGACAATGACAAAGGTTTGCTGAAAGTCTTCGCGGAGTTGGAAGAGGAGTTGATGCAATTCTTCGGAGGTAGCGGAATCGAGGTTTCCAGTGGGTTCGTCGGCAAAGACCACTGCAGGTTTGTTCATCAAGGCCCTTGCTACGGCTACCCGCTGCTGTTCTCCCCCCGAAAGTTGGGTGGGTTTGTGGTCGATTCGTGCTCCTAGGCCTAGGTATTCCAGTAGCTCTTTGGCGCGTTGGTGAGCTTCGGCTTCTGGTAGCTTTTGGATAAAAGCGGGGATGCACACGTTTTCGAGGGCCGTAAATTCGGGAAGTAGGTGGTGGAATTGAAAGACAAAACCGAGGTTTTGATTTCTAAAGGCGGCTAATTTTTTCCGGGGTAGGTTGGCAATTTCTTGCTCATTGATACTCAGGCTACCTTGGTCAGCCTGGTCCAAAGTACCCAGAATATGTAGCAGGGTGCTTTTACCAGCTCCCGATTTTCCAACGATGGTTACAAATTCTCCACGGGAGATGTGCAAGTCAACTCCTTTGAGGACGTGTAATTGGCCGTAGGATTTATGAATATTTTTAGCAGTGATCATGTAATAAAAGACGCTTGAGCGGCAAAATTAATTAATTTGTGCGGAGATCGCAGCGATTCTGAACGATTCTACGTTTTTTCACCGTTATTTGTTATGCTACACAAAATCATCAGCCAAATCCCCAGCTTCCTCGCAGGCGACGAAACTAAATTGCGAGAAGTATTACATCCTGATCACGCAGGAATCGACTTGCCATACAGTTTGGCTCAAGCAACTATCGAAATCGGAAAATCATCTCTTCCTCACCGTTTGGTGGGAGGGGAACTCTATATTTTTCGAAGCGGAAAGGGGCGAATTTGGGTTGATGGTGAGAGCCAGGAGGTGCAAGGTGGAGAAATTGTATACGTACCACCTGATGCCGAGCAATATGTAGAAAACACGGGGGAAGTAGCCCTTGATTTTTTCTGTATCGTATCGCCGCCGTGGCGCGAAGCAGAGGAAGAAATTCTCTAGCAAATCGTCGCGTAGAAGAATAATTCAAATCCTATTGGTTTGAAACTAATTAAAAAAAGCTAAATTTGCACACGTCCATATATTCCACTTATCGCCGATCACCTAAACCGTCGGTACTACTATTGTTTAATGTTTAAAGCCTAAAGATATCGAGGAAAACTGTACACTCTTTTGATTTTCAGAACAATGCGAAAACAAACTCCGGGTAAAGATTCCTAGTCATGGCTAGTATCTCTCTACCAATTGTGCTTTAAACTTTAAACATCGGTATATGAAGATTCTCCAACTTTGTAAGAAATTTCCCTACCCTTTAAAAGATGGAGAAGCCATCGCCGTAAGTCACTTGAGCAAAGCCCTTAACCAATTGGGCGCTGAGCTTGACCTATTGGCCATGAATACCAAGAAACACTTTTTCGACCTTCAACAACTCCCCGCAGCATACAATCATTACCGCCAGATTTATACGCAAGAGATCGATAATGAGATCAAATGGCAAGAAGCTTTTTTGAATCTTTTTTCCGATGAATCTTACCACATCGCCCGTTTTGTATCGGATGCCTTTGGCCGTAAGCTAACGAAGCTCCTACAGGAAAATGAGTACGATGTCGTACAACTCGAAACGCTCTACCTCGCGCCTTATATCCCGATTATTCGCCAATATTCCAAGGCGACGGTAGTGATGCGCGCGCACAATGTAGAACACGAAATCTGGGAACGCGTAGCCCAAAATACCCGCTTCCTACCCAAGCGCTGGTACCTCAAGCATTTGCAAAAGAAATTGCGTCGCTACGAAATCGAACAATTAAAAAATTACGACCTCCTCGTCGCCATTACCCAACGCGATCTGGAAACTTTTCGCCAATTGGGCTATAAAGGTCGCTCCCTCGTTACTCCCATCGGGATCGACCAAGATGATTACCGGGCTGATATGACTAGCTATCGCCGCGATATTTCCATTTCCTTTATCGGTTCCCTCGATTGGATGCCGAATCAAGAAGGATTGAGCTGGTTTTTAAACCACGTATGGCAACCATTGCAAAAGCGTTTTCCAAAATTGAGTCTACATATCGCCGGGCGTAATACTCCCGCGTCTTTGCGTCAACTCCAGTTGCCCAATGTCAAAATTTATGGAGAAGTGCCTGATGCTGAGGCCTTTATCAATCAGCACTCGGTAATGGTAGTACCTTTGCTTTCCGGTAGTGGGATGCGCGCCAAGATTATCGAAGGCATGGCCTTGGGTAAGGTGGTGGTGACTACCAGCATGGGTTTAGAAGGAATTGATGCCAAGCATCGCAAAGAGGTCTTGGTCGCTGATTCTGTACAAGAATTTATCGATTGCTTTGAATTTTGTATTGAAAGCAATGGGCAATTACAGCAATTGGGACACTCGGCAAAGGAATTTGTCAACGAAAAATACGACAGCCAATCGGTCGCTCGCCGTTTATTAGAGGTTTATCGCGAAAAAAACGTCGAAGTATATTGATCGCCTCGCTGTTGATTTTGCGGGGAAAAGCCTAACTTCGCGCCAGACTAAAATGGCTATTGCATTACATGGATCACCTGGCGGAAATACTACTTTGGGGCGCGGTATTGGGACTGGTCCATTCCTACCTTTTTTATCCCCTAATTCTAAGCCTTCTAGCGCGTGGCAAAAAGAGCAACGCAATTCTTTACGATAAAACGGAAGATTTACCTCAAGTCTCCGTAGTGATGTCGGTATATAATGAAGAACGCGTCATCCGTCAAAAACTCGATAGTTTAATCGCTGTCAACTATCCTCGTGATCGCTGGCGTATCCTGATTGGCTCTGATTGTTCTTCTGATCAAACCAATGCCATTATCACCGAATATGCCAAATCCTATCCTGAATTACACTTTTTCCCCTATACCGAAAGACAAGGCAAGCCAATTGTGGTCAATAAGCTCGTAGAGTCGGCAGCATCACTGGTGCCCTTATCGGCCGATCATCTGTTTTTGTTTACCGATGCCAGTGTCATCCTGGCGGAGGATACCGTATGGCAATTGGTCCGTCACTTTAAGAACCCGGAGATTTTTCTCGTCGATGCCAATATGCAGACCATGGGGGTACAACAAAAGGGCATTAGTCGCTCTGAACACCAATACCTCAGTGGAGAAGTCCGACTCAAGCAAATGGAAAGTTTGGTATGGGGAAAAATGATTGGCCCCTTTGGAGGCTGTTATGCCATGCGCTCCAATTATTACGAGCCCGTACCTCCCGGTTATTTGGTAGATGACTTTTACATCACCATGCGTGCCTATGAGAAAGGCGGTATGGCCATCAACGAACTTAAAGCCCTTTGCTACGAAGGACTTTCGCACGATATTAAAGAGGAATACCGACGTAAATCGCGGATTTCGGCAGGTAATTTTAAAAATCTGGCCACTTTCAAGCATTTACTATGGCCGCCATATCGCCCATTGGCCTTTGGTTTTTTGTCGCATAAAGTATTGCGATGGTTTGGCCCCTTTTTTATTATCTTCGTGCTAGTCAGTTGTAGCTACCTGGCGTGGAGCGGAAACAACTTTTACCGTGGCCTGTTATTCTTACTGGGCCTTTGGTTTATTGGCGCTCCAATCCTGGATGGCTTACTTCAACGTTTGAAAATCAATTGGCTACCCCTACGCAGCATTACCTATTTCAACAACATGAACTTGGCTTTGCTCGAAGGTTTTTTCAAATATCTAAAAGGCGTAAAAAGCAATGTTTGGCAACCACCAAGACGTGATGGATAAAATCGAATTGAACACCATTGAAGAGGCCATCGAGGCTATTCGGGCCGGAAAGGTCATTATTGTTGTAGATGATGAAGATCGCGAAAATGAAGGCGATTTTGTTTGCGCAGCAGAATGTATCACTCCGGAGATTATCAACTTTATGGCTACTCATGGCCGAGGCCTGATTTGTACTCCGGTCGAGGAACACCGAGCGGATGAGCTCAACCTACAGATGATGGTGTCGGATAATACGGCTTTACACGAAACGGCCTTTACCGTTTCGATTGACCTTATTGGCCAGGGCTGTACCACTGGTATTTCTGCTCATGACCGTTCTACGGGAATCAAGGCCTTGGTGCATCCCGAAACCAAAGCCAGTGATTTTGCCCGCCCGGGCCATATCTTCCCACTACGCGCCAAAACTGGTGGAGTGCTCCGCCGTACCGGACATACCGAAGCGACCATTGATTTGGCTCGTTTAGCTGGTTTTTTCCCTGCGGGAGTCCTCGTCGAAATCCTCAATGAAGATGGTTCGATGGCTCGTTTACCACAGTTGGTAAAAATTGCGGAGAAACACGATCTCAAAATTATCTCCATCAAAGACTTGGTCGCCTATCGGATGCGTACCGAGCGGATCATCAAACGTGAAATCAGCGTTGATCTGGATACCGTTCACGGTAAGTTTGAAGTTATTGCCTATACTCAGGTAACTACGGGCGACACTCATTTGGCCATTAAGAAAGGCAATTGGGAGCCTGATGAACCGGTATTGGTTCGGGTCCATTCTAGTACGGAGGTAGATGATATCTTGGGGACCTTGTTTGATAGTTTTGGTTCAGCGGTGAATAATGCGATGGCGAAAATTGCGGAAGAAGGCAAAGGCCTATTTCTCTTTATGCGTCATGGGGAAAAAGGAACTTCCATTGTAGCCAAGCTTAAGGATATCCACGAGCAACAGATGGGGATTGAAAAAGGACCCGAGACCTTGACAGATGGCCGAGCTAGTGCCGAGCAGCGCGATTATGGGGTAGGGGCGCAAATCCTACGCGATTTGGGCGTCTCAAAGCTTCGTTTGTTGAGTAATACCTCTCGTCGCCGGATCGGCTTGATTGGCTATGGTTTGGAGATCGTTGAAAATGTTGATTTGGATTGAGATACGAACGTAAATACCGCGTAGAAGATATTGGCTTAGATGTGGCGCGACAGGTGATTCGGAATCATCCTGCCTCTTTTCGTCCGCTTTTCCCAGACCGTCAGATCAATAATATTTATTTTGATACGCCTAATCTGACCAGCTATCACGAAAATGTAGCTGGAATTGCCCAACGCAAGAAATTCAGGGTACGGTGGTATGGTGATCAAATTGCTGACCCACGCCTCGAAATTAAGATTAAGGACAATCAGCTGGGCGCTAAAAAGACCTACTCGGTGGCTCCTTTCGATTGGGAAGGACTTTATGCCTTACAAAAGGAAGTCCAGACGCTCTCCGCAAGCGGCGCCGTTTTTCGCCCTACCTTGGTCAATGCCTACCAAAGAGCTTATTTCGCCACTTCCGATGGTCACTTTCGTTTAACTTTAGACTGGAACCTGCGCTATTTCTCCCTATATACTGCGCGCCGCTTTACCCGTTTCAACCTCCACGATGACTCCATAGTACTGGAGTTGAAGTATGAAGAAGAATACGAAGCCGAGGTAGATCGGATTCGTCAATTTTTACCCTTTCGCCAAACGAAAAGCTCCAAATACGTCACTGGAATGAATCTGGTGGGGCAGATCTATTAATTTTTTCCTTTTAATTCTTTTAGAAACTCGGACAGAGAATAGAATCGTCATTTTCGTAATCACCGAGGAAAGTCAGTGAAAACTCAATGGCTCCTTGTCCTTGCCGATAAGTAGCGAGGTCTTCTAGGTTCGCATCATAGGAAAGGCCTAATAAAACGCTATTGAACTCAAAGCCCAGCATCAGAACCGCTGCATCAAGTCTTACTTCATTTCCTTCATCAACTACGGGGCGCACCCATCCACCAAAGGTAAGCGCGTTGCCATTATAGTTGTTGAGTGCGATGCGGAAGTTGGTACCGGCATTGATCCGCGTATGTGGGCCTTGCTGAGAGTAGAGTATTCTAGGAATGATCGAAGCCCGGTCGCTCAGCGGCAGAGAGGCACTCAATTGCGCAGAATACTTCATGAAGAGGTTATTATCACCACGGAGCATTAGATCCTCGCTATCGAAGAAAAAGGAGATCTGAGGGCGGAAAATATGGTAAACCGCTACTCCAGCAAAGATGGTGGTCCTTTTCTTGGGAGTAAAGGTATAATTGATACCTGCGTTAAAATCGGCGTAGGAGAAGTTATTTTCCGGCAAATCTTCGATGGTGGTCCCTTCAAAAGCATCCAAGTTATTGAATTGATCCTGGAAGGTCAGCGATTCGTAGTTGACATTGCGCTGGGCCACTCCAATCTGGAAACCTGCCGAGAGGTATTGTCGGCTATCGAAATCGAGGCCTTTGTGGAAGGCACCGGACAGGGCGATCTGGTTGGTATTGAAGTCAATTACGCCGACGCGGTCACTAAAAAACTGTAATCCGATTCCGACGGCGTCTTTATAACGCGAGTCGAATAGAATGGGAAAACGAACGTCGAGGGAGGCGGCGTAGGTCACAAAGGGTTCGTCAAATACTCCTCTCCATTGATCTCGATAGTTGATGGCAGCACGGTAAGAACCATTAAAGCCCCCGGTCAAGGCGGGATTGATGGATAGGGGAGAGGCGTAAAACTGGGAGAAATGCTTATCCTGAGCCTGAACCACGAATACCGTAAAAAGACAAACAACAACCAGTAAGCAAGCTTTCTTCATCATTTTTAAATTGAATTGGGGGCAAAGTTACAATTTCGGTCCAAATTTGGAAACAATTTTGCATAAGCACAACGGACGCTTAACAACATTTATTATATTGCAAATCACGAGACGTTGCCATTAGTGAGGACCTTTGATTGTTGCCGCTATTGTTATTTTTAATGGTAATCAGTATTTTGTTGCAAAAGCTATTCCATTAGTAAACTGTTAACTACACACCGACTGAAATGAATTATGGCCTTTGCCCACTTAGCGTAGTCCCCGTTAGATCTAGTGCCGCTGATAAAAGCGAAATGGTTTCCCAATTGCTATTTGGGGAATTGGTGGAGATTTTAGAGCGAAAAGGGAGCTGGCTACGGATTCGTTGTGTATGGGATAACTATCTCGGTTGGGTAGACCGCAAGCAAATCTGCCCCATCACCCCTTCCGAAAAGGACCGCTACGAAAGTAATATTGCCTATAGCTTGGAGATTGTACAAGGCGTCATGGGAGAAGACTTTTTTGTTCCCATCACCCTAGGTGCTACGCTTTCTGACTTTGATGGCATCAATTTTTTCTATAACAACCGCAATTGCACCTTTAGCGGCCAGGTGATTAACCCTGTTGAAATTAAGCCGAGTAGCGAGCTGCTCTTAAAAATTGCCCGCCGCTACCTGCATGCTCCCTACCTGTGGGGAGGGCGCTCCCCGATGGGCATAGATTGCTCCGGTTTTACCCAGATGGTATTTAAGATGATGGGGATTAAAATGCCTCGCGATGCTTACCAGCAAGTGGAGAGGGGCCGTTTGATCGACTTTGTCGAACAAAGTCAGCCGGGAGATTTGGCCTTTTTTGAAAATCGGAAAGGAAAAATTACCCATGTTGGTTTGCTCCTTCCCGAAGGACATATTATCCATGCTTCTGGTCAGGTACGGATTGATCGGATCGATCATTATGGCATTTACAATGAAGGTTTGCAAAAATACACGCATAAATTGCGGGTGGTAAAACGCATTCTTTCGGATGAGGCTTATCAAGCCCCTTTGGAAAAGACCATTGAAATAGTCGATAAAAATCAGGTGGAGTTGTTTTGATGATCTAATTAATACCCCAAAACCCGAGCCTCTTTAAACTCCTTGATACTATTATTTAAATTTGATTCCGCCTGCTGCCTAGTGGGGAAGTTTTGGATGGAAATAAGATATTCTCCCTTCGTCGTAATTATTTTACAGTCTAGATAATTCTTATTCACTAATTCTAAGATCTTTTGGGAGGCCTCCTTTTTCGTTTTCGAGGAAGCTATAATAATATGATATCGTTGGTAGGGGCGTTTGGTGTAAAAAAAGCCTTGCTCGCTCTTATGCCGTTTTATCAGTTCTTCGATTCTAATTTGGGCTTTAGCTGCAAGTTCACTTTTGGGGTATTTAGATAAGATTAAGTTATTGTATTTGTAATACTTATGAGAATCATAGATACTACAATTAGCCAGCAGATTGAGCGCCTTTTTGGTCAACTTGGAATTTGGGAATTTTTTTAACAGTTGGAGTACGACCTGCTCTCCTTGGCGGTATCGATTAAATTTTACCAATTCTAATCTCGCTAAAGCATAGAGTACCTCATCGAGATACTTTCCATTGGGGTAATTGGCAATAAATTGCTTGAGATAGCGCTCTCGCTTGATTAGGCTAGGCTCTTGGTGGGCCATATTGTAATACCTATAATTAAAGTTATACTTATTGAGTAGTTTTATTCTAAGAAAATCTAGGTATTCTTTTGATGGACAGGCCGAGCTATGATACCTGCGCTCAATTTCTCCAAGTAATAAATCCCGTTTTAAATCACTAGAAACAATATAGTACTCCAAGCTATTTATGTCGGAGATTTCATTGGCCAAAGAATCACACTCAAGCTCCAAGAGATGATTTCTATACCTAAACCAATCCTGGGGTAGCTCTTTAGCATAGGCCGAGATATACTTGTTGTCTGTCTTAATTGGCTCTCCTCTTTTGAAGCGCATTTCTAAAGTTAGCTCCTTTAGTATCTCTTTCTTTTGGGAAACAGGAGTTTTGCTTTGTATTTCGTGGACTACCTCAACGGGAAATAAGATCAACATACTGTTTATGAAGTCTTGAAACCTGTTTGTATCTCGCTTAGTAACCAAGTTAAAGTCATTGATGAAAAATGATATTTCACTGGAGATATTTTTTTTCGAAGAATTGATGAGTAAACGGTTCAATAACTTAGATTCCGAATTAATGCTGACATTTCTCAAGGCAATGTTAAGCGGTACAAGATCAATTATATAAGCTTTAAACCGAGTTTTAATTCTTTGGTACTCGTCATCCTTATTGCCTAATTGGTCCATCTTGTTCAACCAAGTGAAGATGTCTAAATGGTTATTTAGTAAGGCCTGACAAAATGCAATCCAGTAGGCAGCGTCATCCGCCTGAACCCGCCCCGGATACAATTCTATATATTGGCGAAAAGACGAAAGCGCTTCCTTTACCTCTGCCTTTTCTGACTCCGTTAATTCCTCTTGCTTTCTTAAGCGGATATAGTTAATCGAATATTTTTGAACAATAGCATACCCATGAGCATATAAATAGAGGTCATAAAAGAAACTTTCTCGGCCACGTTTGACCGCCAAATCATAATATCCTAGTAAGTAATAGGCCAGGGAAAGGTATTGAGTGGGCTTTTGATTGATAATGAATTGATATAGCTTTAATTTGTCTTTTTCAGACAAACCCTTTTCGATGGGTTTTATGCTGTGAATGTGTCGAAACAGGTGAGAGGATACTTCAATTGGTATATAAATCCAGATATTATCTTCAGTACCCTTAGTAGAAATGCTATCGTTAAAATGCTCTGCTTTTTCATGGGATTCGGTTAAGCCTATGTTCCTCAAGCATTTGGCGTAATCATGAAGTTCTTGTTTTGATTCGGTCTTGGTTTTGAACTTGATTTTGGCGGCTTCTCGAAATAACCCCAGCCCATAATAACAAGCGACCAAATAGCCTTCCAATTCTTCTTCACTAATGGTAGCCCTGAATGTGTTTTCTAATAAAAATCTTGTCTTCTTTAGATCTCCGCTATCATAGGTAGAGATGATTTTGGCATAATCGATTTGTCTTGAAGTAATCCTACTTTTACGTTTGGGAATGATGTCTTGGACGTTAGCATATTCTTTTTTGATAATGTCTTTAAGGTTTTCATTCCTCCCTTGATACCCTTTTATGAGTTGTTTCAAGATCAAGGTATCGGTCCAATTATCTAACTGCAAAACCTTATTGAAATCTTTGATTTCAAAGGATGGAATGGTCTTGGGTTCCTTTTTTTTACAAAAAGAAAACAAGCCAATAAAAAAGATGCCCAAACTTAAGTTATATATCCACTTACCTAATTGCATCTATCCATAGTTTATGATTTCCCTCGATGACCTTTAAGCGCTCCAGTCGGTAAATGGCTTCTTTCTTATCACTAAGAATATCAAAACAGACGTAATAATTATTATTTTTTGATATGGTTATGCTAGCGTTAGGATAGGCGTTTTCTTTTATCGTAGCCAGGTAGGATTCTGCATTTGAGTATAGGGAAAAGGATTGCGCCACCAGACAGTATTGCACCTGATCCTTTTTGCACATTTTAAGCAGGAAAAAAAGTACTACTAATACGACAACTGCTGCCGAGAACAGCAAGGTTCCCCGATAACTTTTAGCTTGCTTGGTGTCAACAAGCCGAAGTATACTTTCCGCAATTTTATTCCGCTCGGTATTAAACTCAGCATCAGAAATAGTACCCTTATTTCTCGACCTTTCTAATGCCTTAAACCTAAAGGATATCATCAAAGCATTTACCCTGTTGAAGGGATTCCGCTTCCAATCATGGAGTAGAATATTGATCGCAGAAGGTATATCCCCGTTACCTATGGCGGTTTCGATTTTAGTTTTTATCTCAGTGTTCATCGTCTGTAATCATTGGGCCGATCTATATTAGGGGAAATATCTCAT